>MAAB01001405.1_pt1 | contig 24017 bp, 20 predicted proteins | sample 1115991 | NCBI WGS metagenome assembly MAAB01 (sample SAMN04961124, study PRJNA320927) | seawater metagenome | isolation source: sample BD02T18 sea water enriched with oil for 18 days | place: USA:Gulf of Mexico | collected 2013-07-27
GTATCGCAAACTTCCCGCTTACTTTGATAGATGTCGATCAAGAACGCAAAGATGAGTACAATAAGTGATATTGTTTGATTTAACCTTGTAGAGCATAGAAGTTTGGAACCGCAAAAATCAAGCAAAATTAAACTTAAATGTTCCTGTATAAAAGAAAAATGACGGAGTGAATATATGTCGGTTTCTGGGATAATAAATAAAATTGTTGTAGTTGGGCAAAAGTGGGGGCAGGATTTGGATTTTCTGCATCGCTTAACAGTAGCTGAATTAGAACTATTTGACAGGGTAATGAATGATCAGAAAGGTTTTACAGAGTTATGTGACAAGTTGATAGAAGTTGCAATAATTCGTTCGGCAGATGGTGCTCCTAGGCGTGGAAATGAGTTCGTAACACTACCGGAGTTAACTATTAAATGGTGTGGTATTGACCACTATCATGCACTAGAAAAATAATGACGTGAAAACTTAAAGGGATTTTTTGATGATCAATCCAGACCTGACTAATAATTACGATCGCAACTGGGTTCCAAATAGTGGTCAAGGCGGTAAACCTACGTTTGCGTGGAATAGCTTCATTAACCCAATATTTTCAACTGAATAACTTGAGGGGGAAAGATAATAATGTCACAACATTACTTCATGATCGAAAGAGAAGATAAAACACTCGTTGTCATGTATGGCTGGGATAAACCAATGCAAAGTGTTTATCTCACTTTGGGATATTTGAATTCGGCTAAATGTGACTGGGTTGAACCTCTTCTCCTTGATATTAATATCCCTTTTGATCGTGTTGCCAATTTGCAGTACGTCGATGAAATAATAACGCATATTAAGGGGAGGCTAGCATATTTCAATGTTGCTATGCCTGATGCCGTTCATAGCGCCGTTGTAGATGACATCGGCAATAATACTGTTAATGAGATGAGCTTTCATGGTGCCACTGGTGAGCGTAGTACTATCTCAGAATCCCCTTTTGATTCTGGTATATGGAAGTAGATCATACCGGAATCAAAGAAGTGAGATATTGCGTGTCGACAGGGAGGCCCGTTTAGGAATAGTTCATACTGACAATTTACGTGATTCGTATTCCGATACCCACTTATCAAGTGTGAGTTTTATCAGCTCACGTTTCACTGGTTTGGGTAAGTAGTCATTCATACCCGAGTCCCGGCATCGTTGTTTATCTACTTCAGACACATTGGCGGTTACGGCGATAATAGGCAGACCGGCAAACTCGTTCATTCCTCTAATGATTGTTGTTGCTTCAAATCCATCCATTACTGGCATCTGACAATCCATCAATACGGCTTTGATATCTGGGTTATTTTTGAGTACCTCGATCGCTAACTTGCCATTAGCTGCACTCAATGGAGAAAACCCGGACTTCTTAAGGATTTTGCATAGCAATGTCATGTTGACCGGGTTGTCCTCGACAACCAAAACATTAACCGTATCAGATAAACTATCAGCTCTAATCGTGGGTACCCGTTCATTTTCTGGAGGTACCGCAATATCAACAGGGATATGAAGCGTAAACGTTGACCCTGACCCAACCGTTGATTCCAGGTCAAGGTTACCTCCCATCAATGAAAGAACATCATTAACAAGGGTGAGTCCAATGCCCAGCCCTCCGTGAATTCTGTTAAGTGAATTGTCTGCTTGCGTAAAACTTTCACAAATTGTACTTTGAATAACTTTGCTAATACCGGCACCTGTATCAATGACAGATAAATTTAAGATTGTGCTTCCCTGCTTTTCTTGGGTCTTGCAGTGCAAAGTCACCTTTCCATTTTCAGTATATTCACTCGCATTTTTCATTAGCTTATCGACAATTGCAATTAGCATTTTCTCGTCACCCACGATCCATTCTGGAAAGTTATCGTCAATCTCAAATACCATTTCATTTCTGTGGCCGTTATGCGAAATGACATATTGAGTGAAGTAATTTTTCAATAACGTTCTAATATTAAACTCGCTATTGTTTAATGCCAATGTTCCCCTTCTGGCTTCTGTAAACATAAATAGCGACTCGATAATGCTCAACAAGTGATTGCTTGATACATCCGCTGTTTCTAGGTATTCCTGGCTATCCTTCCCAATAACTTCAGGCTTCAGTAAAGACAAGCTCAATCTAATACCATTTAGCGGAGTAAGAAGTTCATGGGTTATTGTAGAAAGGAATTCATCCTTTAATTTATTGGCGCTTTCCGAAGCGATTAACGCTTCCGTTTTTAAGATGTTAATTCTGTCTGCTAAACCAAGTGATAGGATAATAACATCAATGGTACAGCCAATTTGGATCACATAGTCCAACAGAAACCAATTTGGTACGACACCAAATAATTTTAGTGCGAAAAGAACAATCGAAAATATTAACGCTGTCCATGCCCACAAATAGTATCTCGCTGGCCGACAACCTTTTTTTAAGGCGATAAATCCTGCAAAGATTGCAAATACTGGGGCAAAAACGGCCAAGAATATAATGATAATCACCGTCATTCTGTAAGGAACAAGCAGCGACATAAAGGAATTTATCATCGCAATGATGACGATTGCAGTAATAATATTATTAATATTTGGCGTGTATAACTTGGTGTTCAAATACGTTTGTGTGAACAAAAACGCGAATGCTAGCGATAAGCTGACACTGAATATCGTACTGACATTTCCCCACCAGGTATAACCTGGCCAAAGAAACTGGTTCGCGTAACCGTTCAATATTAGTTGGAACACCGTCATCGTAACTATGAACAGCACGTAATACAGATAACTTTTATCCCGTACTGAAAGAAAGATAAAGAGATTGTAAAACGCCATCACGAACATCACACCCAAATATGCTCCCTGCACATAGTTATTCACACCGACCGCTTCTAATAGATGTTTACCTGATAATACTGAAATGGGAACGGTCATGGAGCTTTCGGTTTCAACTCTCAAATAAAATCCGTTGGCGTTGCCTGATGTATCGATTGGAAATATCGTTTGGTTATTCTTGATATCTCTGTACCCAAAGGGTCTGAGATCCCCCGCCGCAAAATGCGTATGCCCTCCTCCTATTTTTAATTGGTATAAGTCGATGTAATCAAGTGGTGGGTACTTAACGGTTAAAAACCAATTGGGATCATCGCTATTGTTGGCCACATGAAACCGAAACCAATATGTGGAACCTGTGTATCCAAAACTAGGTCGTTCCATCTCTGAAGGTTTGAATTGATCGGCTATTTCACTCTTGGTAACGTCGTCGATTGTTAGATTGCCAGTGACGTCTTCCAAGTAGTCGACATTTTGACCAATGGCTCGATGGGGATTGCTATTGTCCAGCGTTATTAGCGATGATGCGTATGCGTCAATAGACAGTAATAACGAAAATATCCCCCATACTATGAATTTGAGATTTGGATGCTTATTGTTTTTATAATGCATGGTTTTACTCTATTTTCGGCACATATTGCGCGTCCCTGCAGAGTTGATTATTGCTGAGCATCCATGCTCTGTTGGTTTAGTCGACATTGTCAGTGATAAGAAGAATGTAGGTATCACCCAAGAAACGGCCCGGTTCGTGCGGTATTAAATGAGCGGCGACACATGTGTAAAACCATACACAAAATACCGTAATAAACCTATTTTTAACTGGGGATACCGGTGAGGATTCATGGTTATGAACCTTCACTACAACCATCGGTGGTTCTTTGGTTGAAAATGTTGTGATTTTCATCATACAAGGTAATGCTATTCAAACAGAGTGCGTTGCGATACCTATAAGTAAAGTCGCAATGCAGGCCCCACTCATAATTATCGGAAGCGTTTTAGCTGCAGGGCGATCGCTATTGAGGAATCCCAGCGGTGGTAATGTTGCGAAGCGTTTTCCGCCCCAAGCGATATCTTTATACATCACTACGGCACCAATCACGAAAAGGTGCGATGCGGTTAATATGCGTGCATGGAAAAAATCGTCCGAACCCAATGCAATGAAGACTGAGGCGACATGAACTAACAGTAAGGTAACCTTCGGTAGGTATTGCTTGCAATCTACCAATAGAACGTTCAAAACCCAAAATACATACATAAGTTGCAAGTATTCTGGAGCATTCCCGCCCCAAAAATGTACGCCTCCCTGGTCGGATATCTGCGTTCCAGACCCTTGGGTAAACCAAATAACGAGAGCAACACCCATGGCGAGCGATGACGGAATACATGACCATGCTTTCTTTTTTATTTGTGATATCAAAAAACCACCCACTTGACCGACAAAAAATAGCGCAAAAAGCCAATCAAAGACTGTCGACCACCCCGCTTCGCTTAATGGCGCAAGCTTTGCAAAAAGGCAAATAACGTTAAAAATACTTTCAAGGATAATGAGGCGCTTCACATCGCCCCAATTATCAGCCTTTTTAAAAAATGGTATCGCGATCCCTAGAAATACTACGGTGATCAGGGCCTCATAAATCACGTTGATTCGCGCCAGCTCCACAACTGCCCAGCAATAACCCGTGGCACAAAATAGAAATAGTGCTGAAGTTATATACGAGTACATGTTGTCCGTTACCGAAACGTCCGAACTATTTGTTAATGGATATCCCATAGTCATTTCCTTATGTTTTCATTATTCATTATTCATTATTTAACACTACGTATCTTTTTAGATTTCTGATGATCAGGATTGCCTTCATAAATCCTGATGATTTCACAACCAATCCCCTTCATAATATCGGCTTCATACTTTGCAGTGTCGTAGCTCTCTTCAGTGAAGCTCCAGGCTGTACCGTCTTTATCTTTCAAATCCACTGTGTGTTCCGACATATCAATGCCCTCCGCAATATTTGTATCGAATGAAGTCATGTTAGAAATATCGTATGATTTCAAATTGAATGTAATCATCGCGAGCAAAGGGGGCTAACTTATTCTTGTTGTCACGATCATTAGAGGCGATTTCAGCCAAGACCTTTTCCCGAGAAGGAGGCTCTTCGGTGTTAGCAAAGATGTACATATCAATGCTCAGTAGCCAATTATCAAATACTCTACGACTTGCTTCTACTGACCAGAATTGCTCGTCGGTTTGCGTGTCGATACCGACGGCCATGATTGCCTGGCTGCTAGCGGCATCATTCAGCGTTAAACGCGTCCCAAGAACAATATCCTGCTCTCTCGTATGGGGCGCATCTGCCATTCGATCATCATAATTGTACTCCGCTATCCACCCTAAATCGGTGCTCGTATTGAAAACACCGATTTCTGTATACTCAATGCCACCAACTGCAGCGGAATATCGGCTACCCTGCCCTGATCGCGTTATTGCCTCTAACTTCCAGATCCAATCACCGTCCAGATATTGTGCTTCTAAACCCGTTTGATCGATCACAGGATAGTGTGTCATCAGTTCCATTGAGCTATTGATACCGATGATAGACGGTTCTCTTGATGTTCCCGAAAAATGTGATAATGCAATCTCCCAATCGCCTAGTGTTAATTGCCAGCGAATGGCTGCATCGACTCTTCGATGATTTTCTTTCGATTCATAGGAGGCATCTTTCTGGGTTATGATTAGTGCAGATCGAGGCCTCCCATTCTCCCCTGGATAAATGCGTTTCCTATGTCCGGGCAGTATAAATAAATCCACGATTCCCCAGCTCTCAACGAATGAGATATTTATCATTGGTTGTCCCAGTTTATCCTCACCATCAAGGCTTCGGGATAAGTCTGACTGGTTAATGATATCAACTAGATGATAGCTTTCGGTGACACCCCAAAATACTCTTCGTATGCCGGTGCGAAGCTCCCAGTTTTCTTCAACATGGATCCACGCAAGCTCTTGGATGTCGCCATGGGTTTTTGTACTATCTCTGTGATCCTGGATAAACCAAGGAATGAATTCAACGCTGTCCTTTCCTTTATTCCATTCCTTATAAAGCTCTGCTTGAATTCGTAATGAAATATCATCATTTTCTTGTCCATAGGATGCTGATCCCATAAACCACCGGCTTTCGACGCCAACCTCAACATCAAGCGTCAATTCACCGGCCATGGTGCTATATGAAAACGACGAGACAATCATGAGTAAAAACATACCAAAATTTTGGGCACTATACTTACTAATCAACAAGGTCAACCATCCAGCTCAGCGACTAACAATAACGAAGTCCATATGATCAATCCGCTGTCTCGGCGATAAATTCGTGCGTACCGCTCCATTCCCCCACGGCCTCAATTTGTATTCCGCGAGCCTTAAAGAATGCATCCGAAGGTTTTAGCACTTTTCTCCCTTGTCGAAATGCACATGTTGATGTAATTTCCGCGACCAGTGATTTTTCCGCCTTGGTATTTTTTGTTTTTTTGAATAATTTTGATCGTATCCCTGAATAAACCTTGGGTTTCTTATAAAGCCTCTGGCGTATAACAATATGTTTTTCGTCCCAGCGAAGTATGTGGCCCTCCATTTCAACTCTCTGCCCATACCCTGCAGAGCGTGGATAAGTACAAATATTTTCCTTAATAACCGACTGAAATTCACCGGTAATCTGCGGTTTTATCATTCCGCACTTGGTGAGAAGATCTAGCTTTCCCAAGTCGAAAAGCGTAACGATCTTTCCATTATTGATATGAAAATTAAAATCAAGATCCAGGAAACCAACCCTGAAATTTAACAAACTAGTGGCATTTCCCGGATGAACCTTTTCTCTGTATGCCGATAGAATGAACAATATAATTAGACGACCCACCATATTCATATTTTTCTCCAAATAAATTTATGCTCTGCTCTACAAGCGGAACATGTCAAATTCCTTAGTATTATTTTGTTTTTATATCTTCAAAGGCATTGATGCTGTGAACTTTTATTACATGAGCAATTTCTTTGGGTGATACGTCGTATTCGTACCAACAAACCGATAGAAAAACGCCAACTGCTATTCCTAGAATAAACCTGATCATCCCGCTACCTTGTCTGTTGTTTTGATAAAAACAACAACCTCAGGGGTTGATTGAATGTATCCGTTATCCTGAAGTAGTCTGCATGCGGGCAATAGCTTTGGATTGCCATTAAAAAATCTCGACACCTTGTCCATTGAACAGCGCCCTTCTACATCGGACTCGCCGATGATGAATTGTAATAACTTTGCCGCTATCTCTTTTGTCGTTAAATTTGAGCCTTCCAATTGCTTCATATCTGCACCTTTGCTAATTCAAGCACTAATAACTCTATACATTTTCTAGGTTGTTTTAACATTTCCACAAATGTATTTTAAGTGCATATTGCTCACTAAGCAAATGTTAGGCGGTAAACAATTAGGTTTAAAAGGAATAAGAAAAACGCATCTAGGTAAAAGATAGAATAACCAATAACCATAGTTCCTGAATTTCAGGATCGAAAAAGAGTAACGGGCCTCGATGCGAGCAAAAGAGCGATACGGCGGTGTAAAGTAGCCATTAGCTTACTCGGGGAGCCCCATAAAAAGCATTGAATAGCGGTATTCATGGCAATGGGATTCAGCAGGGACATCGGCAAAAATAAATAGGCTAATGTATATATCCATTAAGTTGTGGATGTATAAAACACAAGTATTTCTATCAGAAATTATTTACACTAGCTTGCTTTGAATAACGTCGACAAAGTAGAGGAAATATTGTGACAAAAGAAATGGACTTTGGGGCGACAAGTAACATTAAGGAAATACTTGTTGCCAACACTTTAATCGTTGCAGGCTGGATATCGGCCGGTTTTACAACAGAGTACCCGGTGTTAGGCCCGCTGGTAGCGACGTTATGCCTTTCTATTATTGGTATTCAGCTTTTCGTTGCTCGATTTGTTAAAGGCATTCATGACGGTGGGCGTATGTTCTACGGTTTTGAAAGTCCTGGGTCACACATAAGGCTACGCTACTACCACCTATTTCCATTTTTTCTATTTTTACCTAACAAGCTAGCAACGATAAGTCGCGATTTTGCCAAGTTCAAATATTCCATTGAAATCAATCGCAAAAGAAACATGGAAAAAGTAGATTTCTTAGCCAAAGAAGTCCTGAGATTGCATGAGCTTCATAGGACTAGCGAGGATGAGATAACGTCTCTTAAGACTCAAAACACACAGATGGAAAGAGAAAACATCGATCTGAAAAAGGCTCTTGATATATCCAACTATAAAGCGAGTAAAATGGAGGCGGCTTATCGTCAGTTTGTCATTGACGGCATGTGTTTATCCATTGATCAGGGCGTGAATGCCGGAGCATACCAAGTATTGGCTAATCGAGAAGGTGCGCCATTTTCAGCATTGGAGTGGTATCAGATTATTTCTGATTGCAGAAAGAGCAGGTTAAAGCACTCAGTCTTTACAATACTGCATGCTGATGATTGCTCCGATGAACGTGAAGCCTTGCGCTACTATATAGACAAAATCAACCGAGAAAATGGTTGGCATTTTCACCTGATACAGGCAAACGACGGTGTCAGTGCGCTTGAAATGTTTACCCTAAAACATCCAGATTTTATCATCACAGACCAGATGATGGGCAGTGATGATAAAGATGGGAATACATTGGCAAGGAAAATTCGGGAAATATCCCCTACTATTCCAATCATAGTCAGAAGTGGCTCAACTCAAGAGGAGCTTTCTGAATTATTCTCTGGCTTATCGGTCGAGTTTGTTCCAAAGGGTACGCATTACCCCAAATTTGTAGATGCTATCGAATTAGCCGCGGAGAAAGTCAGTTGGTTGGCGCAGGAGAATAACGGTTGAAACCTCGCGTTGTGGGTTTAATATTCGCTTGAAGGGGTATCATCTTACCCTTTCTTCAAGTTGAGTCTAAAACGAAACCATCGCAAGGCGACCGTTGTGGAAGTCGAGAATTTCATCTGATGCGTCATAATTCAAGGTCAATCACCTTCCGCAGAAAACTCAACATAAGAGAGTTTTCCGCAAGCATTAGCAATGCAGTCTAGTAAAAAATCTGTTGAGGCGCTTTTACGTGAATAAAAGGCGTATTCAACAAGTGGCGGGGTTTCTGCATCTTTAAATATTGCCCTTCGCTGATCAATGGAGAAATGTTTTGCCCTCGATGGTATCAAGCACTTGTTTTTGGTTTTAACAACGGTACTGATTGCCGCACTAAATGAACCGATACATCCACGATGTGCTTTTGTTTGCTCCGAAGGGTTAACCTCTGAGGATGCGCCTGATGTCATTAGATTAATAGCACTGGGGATTGATTTGCCCTCTGTTGTATTTCCCCGGTAGACATATTCCCATTTGTCTCTGGTTATTTCCCTATATTTGAAATCTTGAAATAAGCCGATGTCCTGGTGAATGACAAGATCTGTTTCATTGGACTTCAGAGACTTTATGATGTCACCCAGAACGCTGGGCAACACTTTGCTTCTCAAATCAAGATGGATGGGAATGACATCAATGGTGACTTCCGGTGCAACATGATGCAATAGCTCTACAACGCGGTGATGAATATAGGAGATATAATAGTCATCGGCAATGATTCTAAAGTTGGTCGTTGCCTTGTTATAAACAAAAGCCTCTTCTGTAAATGTCGAATTGATATGATCAAGAGCGGGGCCAATATGTTTGTATATTGATATGGCCCTTTCCGTAGGGTTCATCAATTTATTACCCTGATCTCTAACAAACAGCTCGTCGTTATAGACCTCTCGTAGGCGGCCAAGTGACTTACTTACGGTTGTTGGGTCTACTGACAGTTTTTTCGCTGCTGCTTTTACGTTCTTCTCCTCCATCATTGCTGAAAACGTACTTAATAGGTTGTAGTCAAAATTCCTGACTGTACTCACTACACTTCCCTCAAAATGATTGACGTATAAGGCTTTTTAATTTTGCCTTTACTATGGCGGCACAATTTTGTGATTTAATCAGATACTCATCAGCACCGTTGTTTATTGCGGTGATCTCATCTTCTACCATGTCCAGAGCATTCGTATTCATGATCACCGGTGCTGATTTGTGGTTCGGGCTATCTTTCAAATATTGTGTGAACTCCAACCCTGACATGCCTGGCCCCAAGATGGCGTCAATAACAAAGATATCAGGTTTTCTGTTCTCCTTGTTTGAAATCAATTCAATCGCACTCTCTGCGCTTGTGCTTACGATAGTATCGAACTCATCTCCAATTAAATTAACCATTGTCCTAATTTCTGATGGGGTATCATCACATATTAGGACAAGGGGTTTTTCCTGTATTTTTTCGATCGAGAACACCACCTTGCGGCCGATATATTTGGAAACCCTAGAGCGTAAGATATCTGGAATAATCGGTTTTGGTATAATGCAGACAGCTCCTTTTTCCAGCGAAGTAACGACATTTGCTTCATTACTTCGTTTGGTCATTACAATAATGGGAATGCTTTTTAGCTCATCGCTTTGTTTAAATGCATCAAGCACCTCAAATCCCGTCGACCCTTTTAGCGTCAGGTCAAGCAGAACCACATCCGGTCTTTTGTTAAGCGCGAAGGTTATTGCGTCGGAGGCCGTTTCTTCGAAAAACACCTCATAACCGTCCCCTAAAATGTGTTTTATAATTTTCCGTATTGTCGATTCATCTTCTACGACAAGAACCCGTTTATGCTCCATGCTCTTCCTCCGCAATAATTTCGCCAATTCTCTCAGCGATTATTATCGCCTCATTAAACTCATACTTTTTTGTTCTATTAAGTAAGTCATCGATCTGAATCTTTACTGGGTCACTAAAACTATTTTTTGAATATGCAACGGCGTAATTTACTGAATTACCATCGCCACGTCGCAACATCATTATCAGGTCATTAAGAGAAGTATCAATACTTCCATTTTCTTCCTTCTTAGATTCTAGGTTGTCCATTTGCACAGCGATGCAGGTTGAAACGTGTTTTATTTCTTTTGCTATTGATGATATCAGGTCGGTGTTAATTTTTCGTTCGTGTAGGTCACGTTCCAATTCAGATGTCAATTCATCCAATCGAAATGCACCAAAAGTCCCCGCGACTCCACCCATGGTATGAAGTAGCGTAATTGCAGATTCCACATCACCGTCGGCTAATAGGGTTTCCAAACGAGTGGTGGTGTCTCCATAATCCTTATCAAATTCACCGATCAGCTCAATGACCAAAGATTTTTCCCACCTATTTTTAATCATTGGATTATTGAAGTTTACCCCGTCGAACTGCATTAGATCATGACAACCGACAACGTTTTCCAGATGCGTTCTTTGAGAATGCGTACAGTCCGATATCGCATTACACAGATCGACCAGGTCAATGGGCTTATCTACATAACGATCAAACTTGAAATCACTATCTTTAGACTGCTGAACGTTCGCGGTTAACGCAATGATTGGAATGTTGTAAATAGACTTAATTCTCTTGGCTGCATCGATGCCGTTCATTCTGGGCATTCTAATATCCATTAACACAATGTCGTATTTAGCGCCCGATTCGATTTCCTTTACTGCCAGTAAGCCATCTTCGACAATGGTGAGTGTTCCCACTTTGTCACGCAACAGCATAGAAAGGACATCCCTATTTCGCTCATGGTCGTCCGCTGCCAAGATTCGCAATTTTTTGAATATTTTCACATCGTCGCTGGGAGTGTCCTCTATTGAGCACCCAGCAAGGGCACTTAAGGGGCGAAAACGATTCACATCAGGTTTATCGAGATAGATGTGAAATGAAACCGTTGTTCCCCGCCCTATCTCGCTGCTAACGCTAACCGCTCCCCCCATTGACTCAATCAACTTCTTTGCGATTGCAGATCCTAGCCCCGTTCCACCATTTCTAGAGCTAATCCCAACCTGTTTATAGGGCTCGAATAGCTGAGATAACCCCTCTGCAGAGATACCAACCCCTGTATCCGTAACCGCAAAGTTAAGTCTGTATTTATCTCGCTGTTCACAGGAACTGACGTTAATTGAAATTGTTCCCTTGTTGGTGTGTTTTATGGCATTGCTAATAATGTTAACCAAAATTTGCTTTATTCTGCCGGGATCCCCTAATACCTTATCGGGAATTTCGGTGTAATCAGGTTCAATTATCCGAATATTCTTTTCTGTCGCGCTTCTGCCTTCTATCAGACAAATATGCTTGAGTAAGTGATGAAGAAGCATGTCGTCCTTAAGCAGTTCGACTTTTCCCGCCTCAACCTTTGAAAGATCCAGTACATCATTTAGCAGTCTTACGACTTCATCTCTCGATGACTCTACAATGCCATAATACTGTTTTCTTTCTTTGTCGGTAATATTGGGGTTGCTTAGCTCCTTTGAAAATACCGTCAGACTATTGATGGGTGTCCGTATTTCGTGGCTCATGGTTGCAACAAATAATCGTATGATTGTTGCTGCATCTTCCGCTACCTTTCGTTGCATGACATCGGAGAGATCCAAAAATATACCATTGGTATAGTCCACATTGGTAAAATTATTGTTTCCCGATTGCGCGCTAAGCGATCCCCAAAATATGGTTCCATCTTTTCTTCGAAAAGTTGCTATATGCTCAGAGACATGCGATGAAGTATCAAGTTCATCTTGGAATTTTTCCGCCTCTACTTGGTTTTCCCAAAACAGTGAGTTGTCCTTTTTGAATTGGGCTCTAAAATCATTGATGTCATCAAATCCGAACATTTTCAATATTGGCTCATTGACGTCCAATCCATATTTGCTATCTATGTGCCATATTCCTATATCACTATGATCTCGTAGGTACTTAAACTTTTCTCTTACCAGTAATTCGTTTTTTTCAAGATCCGCTTTTTCGACACGTTGGTACAGTATTTGTGTAATATAAGTGATCCATCCTCGATCAATATTTTCATAACAGGCCGAAGATTGATAATTTTCTAAGTAAAGCAATGCAACACAAGAATCCCGTTTTATTACGGGAAATATGTAAATGGATTTTATTCCGCCCTTTTCAAGCTGTTGCTTGTATTGATCTGAGTTCGGATTATCGATGGCGATAGAAACCACGTCCATTTTATCGATCGCCTCCAGTACGGCGTCTTCCATTAGAGAAGGGTCGCAATGTTCAATTCTTTTCTCTACTAAAGAGATGTCATTATTAAAGGTCGTTCTGAGTGCTTTGATTTTAACATCGCCATTCTTGTGTGTTAAAATCGCTGTTCTTTGTGAATAGGTAACGTTCTGAATGATCGTCAGCATTTTGTCCATTGCGTTATCAAACCCATCCTCATTTGCGGTAATGTTTATACATTCTTGCAAAGCCCGTTCATAGGCATGATTGGGTTTGTTGGTGCACATGAGTGATGTGCCAAAATACTCGCTATTTTTGGACTTGAGCTGATTCGCTTTTGCCTTTGCTCCCCATTGATTATAAATGGAATATGAAATCTGGAAATTTTCTTTTGCGTTTTCAAAGTCATTTTTATAAACATAGAACTCTGCTAACAGTTCGTGACTCAATGCTAAGTCGTGGTTATGATCGGAGCTGGTTGCAAATTTTATCGCTTCCTCAAAATAGCGTATCGCGTTTCCTTTGCCTGTATTGAATGCATCATTTACCGCTTTTAGTAGTAGGTACTTGTGCTTGAAGTTATCGGGACAATTCTTGCTTACCGTATTTAGATATCTTAAATAGGAGCTAATTCTAAAACTGCTTTTCAGGCGCTCTATCGCACCCATCCCTTGTAGTTGTTTAATACGTGAGATGCCTGCGTGCAAGCAAAATGACGGTATAACGGGGAATCCGGCAACGCCTCGTCTATAGGCGAGCGCCTCCTTCTCCATTGTTAGCGCCTCCTTGTGCATATCGAACATCGAATACAACATCAACTTTAGATAATAGTATCCATAGGTGACATTTTCGTCCTCACCACTTGTCAGTGTCTCTATGTGGTCTTCTTCATGCATGTACTTTCCAGATAATTTGGTAGGCGCTGAGGTTGAGCCCATTAAGTTATCTACTGTTTGTCGCAGCATTTTATGGAGATACACAGGGGTTGCGTGTCCAAAGCGTTCTATTTCTGGATAGTTAAAGGAAAATTCCTTTGCTACGATATCTAGATTCTTGCTTCTCAAAAATGAATTATAAAAATATCCCGATGACAAATATGAGGCGTATTCATAGTCCTGGCACGCAATGGCCTTTTCGTAGGCTTTAAGAAGGTGCTCTTCTGTATTTTTAAAATGTGTTTTCCACGGCTTTATAAATCCCCAGCGAAAAAATAATATTTGAGCTTCATACTCCTCGGCTTTGTACTTCTTCAATAATTTAAAGCCTAGCTCGTCAAAATCTGCACTTCGATTTATTAATCCTGCTGTTCTTAGTAGTGTTGCAAAGCTTGAAAATACAAATGCAGCTTCTGCCGTTGACCCATATTTTACCGTGTATTTTAGCCCAGAAAAAACCAGAAGCGGGACGTGGTATACGGACGCTGAATATGCGGCGGGGCCAAGTGTCGCCATCACTCTCAATACCGCTCTCGCTTTTATATCCTCAGCGGGGCGTGCGGAATAATAGGTACCTACACGCCGAAAACCATAGGTTAAATAGGCGAAAACTAATCTCATGGCAACATACGGTAGTTTGGGTTTTGTCGGATAGCGAATGCCGAATGATCTCAGCACATTGAGTCCATACTCTAGCGCTTCCTTTTTCTTTAGCTGAGCCTTTGAAGATTGTATGTCCAATTGGAAGGCTTCAATTTTGTCCAATTGATTTGAAGCGCTTGAGATTATGGTTGATGTGTGTGATGTCATCTCCTCATAGTTTGCATTACGATAACAAAGTACCGCGCTTAGGTTGTGTACAGCTAAGCATCGATCGTAGTGATCATTCCAAGGATTGTTTCCTATATACAGTAACGCTAGTTTACAATAGGTGTATGCAAGCTCATGATCACGGGATTCATACAATATCGTTGCTGCACTAAAAAGGGCGTCAACAACAATAAGTTTGTTTTCTAATGATTGTTGTAAGTGTTTTATCGCGAGTTCATCGCGGTGAATTAATTTTATCTGTCTTGCAAATATCAACAGCGGTTTGGTATGGTCGCTAGCAACTTTGTCTAGAAGTAAATCCACCGCTTTAAGGTGATATGTTCTCCTGTCAATTTCAGATATGTTGTCGTATATTCTTTTCTGTATTTGTTTTTCAGGGAATCGAACGATATCCCCGTTTTTCGAAATCAATCCTTGGTTAATGGTTGATTCAAGATCGTTAATTATATTTGTTTTATTACTATCAAGAATTCCCGCCACAAGATTGATGTCAAATCGAACCCCTATGCAGGCGCATACCTCAATAACGCGTTTTTCACATTCCCCGAGATAGCAGTATAAGGAGAACAAACTCGATGCGCTTGAAAAAGCATCGTATGCTCCGATATTTTCAATGTTCCATCGCCATTCTTTTGATTTGTTATCAAAATAAATATCCCCTTTTTCGCCAGCTCGATGGATGAATCGTGTCACATCGCCAATCTTGCATGTCGTTTTGCACTGAATGGTTTCAGCAAAGGTAATGCATTCATGGGGTGAGCGGCTAAAAGTGCTCGCGAGAAATGAAGAAATATCATCACGTAATAAAGGACTTAATGGAATCTCGGTAACATTGATATTTTTATCGGATTTTGCGACAAGCGATCTACGGTGAATTCCAAAGGCATCTTTATTGGCGATCTCTCCGCGCTGAACCAGCATAACCAGCATGAATGGTATCTCAGTGTTTGCCTCTATCATTTCATCGAGCAGCGTTAGAGACTCTACATCCGCATAGTGGAAATTATCAATTATCATCCCCTTATGAGCGTTATGCTTAATAAAATCTACGCATAATTGCCTCAAGAGAGTGGGGAGCGTGCCATTGTATACCTGGGGGACATTGGTAATTTCTGCACTAACGGAGTCGTCTCCCAACAATTCAGATAAACCCGGTACGTTGGCGTATATCAAATATCGGTCATCACCGTATACTGTGACAAAATGCTCAAGAATGGATTGAGTATTCCAAAGCTCGGTATTGATGTATTGCTTAATAACATCAAATACAATTGCCGATGCTGTGCTGTAGGGAGTTCGTGAATGACGAAATGATAGTTCAGTGTCGACCAGTAATACGCTGTCGTTCAGATGGGTTCGAATGGTGTGATTGGTAAGGAATGTTTTCCCAGAGTCGTTTGGCCCTTCAATATAAACTATCTCACCAGAGCCTTTCTCAAAACGAAGAAGCGCATCGAATAAGAGGGTTGTTTCCTTTTCTCTTCCATATATGCCAGCCGGTAGACTGAAATCCCGAACGGTTCTCTCTAACCCTACTTTAAAAGGCAGTATGCGTTCAAATTTGTCGAAGTTATCCTTACACCGCTCAAGGTCTTTCATCAAAGACTCGGCACTTTGATACCTGTGTCGCCTTTCATGGGTTTTAAGTTTATCAATGATAGAGGAGATTAGCTTTTTGTCACCGCCCGCGCAGTCTTCGAGTGCTTCACAAAAAATCTCCGATAAAACGCAACCCAATGAATATAAATCGGTGATGAAGTCATGGGGATTCCCCTCATGACAAACCTCAGGGGCTACGCTGTGGATGTCTTTGTTTCTTCTTTTTAGCTTTTCCGATTCTAGTGGCGTATCGGTCGCCTTCAATGCTAAATCAAGATCAATCAATCGGACTTCGTCTGTCAGTGTGTTGCAGATGATGTTGTCTAGGGAGATGTTGCAGTGAACAAATTGAGCCTTGTGTAATTCGAACACACTACGTGTAATTTTGATCGATATATCAAGGGCTTCATCTAGCTCGAACGGGCATATTTCCAAAGCGGTGCGTAGCCTTTCGCCTCCTATGTCGGGCGTAAAGATACCACCTTTGTCATTGGTAAATCGGTGATATTCTGGGATTCCTGGAATTGAAAGTTCTGTTATTTGTAACGCTGTATTGACCGCTTTGGCTTTTTCAGATCTCTCCCAAAGGTCGGTGTATTTTTTTACAACTTGATTTACACCGTTGTCACCTTTGGTTCGATATATCGTTGAAAATACCGATTCACTAATAATGTTGTTATCTATGGCTTTATTAATAGCTTCAGTCATATCCGCGACACATCTTATTATTGTTTTGATATGGAAAAAAAAGGGGGGGGAGGTATCACCCTCCCCTATTAAATCTAACTATCTACATTTTGAATATATTCAATATTTGATACATCTTTGGAGGTGTATTCTTTTATTAACGACCTGAAATCTCGTAACGTTTCAAGCGGGGTGTTTTTTATCATCAGGTTATATACTGGCCCCATAATAATTCCACCAGGCTCTATATGGCCGCTATACTCGACTTGTACATTCCCGCTCTCTTTCGGTATGAACTTAACGGTGGTATCTAAAAAAGGTATTCTAACTTTACCGCTTACACTCTCTTTCACATCGGCAACTTTAACCATTCTAATCACAACGGTTTTATCAATCTTTTGCTCAATTTTTGTATGAACCGTAAGATCTCTATCTTTCATGAATGGGTAAGGGATTTCATTGATTAGATAGCGGATGGTTTCTACTGGACTTATCTGTTCAAGGATTTCAACTGATACCGTTGAGTACATCCAGTCCGGCATCTTTTCTACGTCTTGAAACATTTGAACCAATGTTTTTAACGATGCGTTGACGGTCATGACGCCTTTGAACGCTTCGAAACTCGACCCTTTGACGTCCCCTGTATAAAGTTGTATTCCATCAGATTCACTACCAAGCTCTTCCCAATTTTGAACGCTTGCTAGTTCAATTTTTATGTTGCTCACCTCTTCTTCTGCTGTGTCTTTCTTTGGGCTAAAGCTATGTTTTGGCCCAGCGAAACCCAGCAAAGGGAATATCATGCAAAATACGACAACTGCCAGTTTACTCATTGATTGTGACTCCTGTTTATATTTTTTAAAATTGACTCTTTGACAGAATCAGATCCCTAAGCCAAATGCTCTGATCACATTTGTCCTTTTTTTTACTCCATAGCATGAAAGTAGATATTGAATTTTCATCAAATGGAAGGCTTATACATCTAAGTCCCAGATCTTTTGCATGAACCTGCGCAATCATATTTGGGACGGTTGCCATTGAACTTGTTTTTGCCACGAGACCGGGTATTCCTGAAAAGGTATCACACCTTAATCGCGGCAAGACTTTTTCTGAATGTTGTATTTTTAGCGTGGATGATAGGGAGGTGTCCGCAATGATGTGGTTTACCTCCTTTGAATAGTAAAGCTCCTCTGTTATCGAGTTTTCCCCTTTCCAGCGTCGCCCCACTAAGCCTACCCAAGTATCCCTGGATAGCTCTTCGGATTGAAGTCCAATATATTTGGAGTGGTCAACAATAAGATCTATATCGCCATCCAGTACCCTCTCCACTAATACTTGCCGTTGTCTCCTTGTCTGTGAGTCGGGTATTCGTTCATATTCGATCTGAATGTTGTCGGAAGTTAGGTAAATAACTTCAAAGATTCGATGAAGGATCCCGCACAAAAAGTAATCTGACCCCGCTATTCTGAAGGTCGCATTCTCTCGCTGATAATTAAACCCCTCTGCTTCACCCAGGCCTTGCTGTAAATAGTTAAGTCCGCGTGTCACATAGGTCATCAGTTCATCGGCATACTCTGTTGCGATAACGCGCTGGCCTTGCCTTTCAAATAGCTGGTCATCGGTGATTGCTCGAAGGCGGTTGATAGCGCTACTCACAGCGGACTGAGACTTTCCCAGTCGAACCGCTGCTAGCGACATGCTGCCTTCGTTATGCACGACTTCAAAGATGGCTAATAAGTTTAGATCTATTTTGTGTATATTCACAATACTAATACATTGGTTCTATTAATTAATGATGCTAATATATTGCAACAATACCATGTTCACATAAGTTTACAATGACTAATCCAAAGGATTATTGAGCGAAGGTATTAAACATTCAGGGTGGTCACAAATCAACCTGATTTACAATTATTCGGAGGGTTTGGACATCAAAACATACAACTATAAAAGCACGGACTTGGCAGAGCACTGGGAAAGACTTCACCTTTGTGACTGTGAGCCCTACCCTTCGGCTACGTGGGTTCAATCACAATTCCTGCGAAATCCTGAAGTTGCGAAATCGGCTTTTACTCAAGATACAGATGAGCTGTCTGATCAACTTGTTTCGTTTTGGTGTGCGTTCCATAACGGGGATTACCAGGCTGCTATGGAGCTCGCTGAACCATGCGGTTTGCTTGGAGCTTATCCGTTTTCCATTGCTGCTAATGTTTATGCGACTTATTTGGTTGATGATCTTAAAGAAAAGTTAGCGTTATTTAATCATGCCGCTGATAAGTGTAAAAAAGCATTAAAGTATATGGATCATCATGCCAATACCCATTATATGGTTGCATGTAATACTGGTCGCTACGCAGAATATAAAGGATTATTACAAGCGACCTTGTTGGGCCTAACCTTTAAAACCCACCTTGAGAAAACACTGACGCTTGAACCCAAGCATTTATTAGCAACTCTGGGAGCTGGGTCTTTTCATGCGGGGGCGATTGATGCTGCTGGCAAGATTATGGCAGCGGCCCCTCCTTATTACTGCACAACCAAGAAGGCCTTAAAGTACTATAAGGCCTCAATAGCGCTTGCGCCAAGCCTGCCTATAGTGTACCTAGAATATGTAAAGGGCTTGGACAAACTCTATGGTAAGGTGAATCCCGGTCAAATCTCCGATATAGCTGATAAAGTTATGACTTTAAGTACCATGGATAACATGGAAAGTCTCGATATGAACGAGTTGAAACGCGGACTTAAACGCCATGGATAATAATATTAATAAAGTTTACATAAACTCAACGGGCATGTTTTTGCCTGGTGAGCCTATAGGGAATGCTCAAATAACCGAATACCTTGGTATTCCGGGGGATCCCAAAAAGGCTCGAAAGAGCCAAAAGATAATGAGCACGATATTGAACCAAAATGGTATCGAGTATCGCCATTATGCATTGGATAAAAACGGTGAGGCGACCTACTTAAACTCTGAGTTAGCGGCTAACGCTGTAGGTGAAGCGTTAAGCGCGGCCGGATTATCTCTATCAGATATCGATATGTTATCTCTGGGCACCTCGATGGGTGATCTGGTACTCCCTGGGTTTGGTAATATGGTTCACAATACGCTAAAAGGAAGTCAGTCTTTTGGTATGGTGAACGCTTCAGGTGTTTGTAGTTCAGGGATGATTGCGTTGCAGTCTGCATGGCTAGCCATTAGGGCGGGTCTCTATTCCAGTGCCGTGGCTGGTGGGGCCGAACGATCCAGTGCGGTATTGAAAGCTAGTCGTTTTTCAGATGGCGAGGTTCCCTCGAAGGAGTACTTCTCTACTGATTTTCTGCGTTATATGTTATCTGACGGTGCTGGTGCTGCGGTTCTGCAGAATAAGCCTGCCCCAGGAAAGCTCTCTCTTAGAGTGGAGTGGATTGAAAACCGATCTTATTCCAGTAGCTACGATATATGTATGTCCTGTGGCACAAAAGACCCCAAGGATCTTAAAGCGGGTGGGAGTTGGCTAGATATGCCGACGGTTGCTGAAGCGGAACAAGAGCGGATGATGGTGTTTCGACAAGACACAAGGCACCTCAAAAAGCATATTTGCAATGCCGTGGTTGTCGAGACTCGACGTTTAATTGAATCTGGTCGCTTTGTTGATACAGAGATTGATCATTACCTGCCCCACCTGAGTAGTCTCTATTTTGATTCTCGTTTGCAGAAATCCTTTCTTGATGCCGATATCAATATATCGAGAGACAAGTGGTTTATAAATTTGGTAGATCGTGGAAACACCGGTGGTGGTGGCATTTTTGTTACCTTGCACGATCTCTGTCAATCTGGCCGGCTAAAAGTGAATGACACGATACTGATGCTTCTACCTGAGTCTTCTACTACGTCTATCGGGCATGCATTGTTTAAAGTCGTGGAAGGGTGAGTTTTAACTAACAAAAAAGGCCGTGCGGGGACTCTCCTCCACGGCTTTTTTGTTTATAAGCTTCTAAATGAATACCGTTCATCTACAACCTGATTATTAATCAGTTGCTTGTCTGGATGACAAAAACAATACTGGCTGAAAATAGATAACAACGAATCAGGATGATCGACATGGTAGGCCAATTACAGGTAATAGAAAACGCAATTGTTGTAGCGCCAGGACTATGTGAAAGCGAGACTATCGCCTTGGCAACCAAGATCATTGAATTTGCTTATTCACAGTTAATGCACAAATCTGCAAATAAGTTTACGACCCAACAAGCTGGTATAGCTTTTTTTGAGGAATGTTTATCTCAATTAGAAAGCGATGAACAAGGAGAGATTCCTTTTTCGCATCTCAATTGCTGGATCTCTGGGTTTGAATCCGGCCTTTCTGATACGTCGCCCTTCCTGGCTCACTAAAAGTATACTTCCTGTATACTTTTAGTTTGTTTTGTTAGAACCTGTTTTTTGTTTTCACGGTTGATAAAATATTCCTCATGTACTTTATTTGGAGGTATGACTGTGCAAGCAGAAAGGAACCAAAAAACATTGCGTGTACAAAAAAACCTTGCATAACCTGAATAAATGTACATAATTACTTTAAGCGATCAAATACAAAAGGTAATGTAATGTACGGATTAGGCAACGCAGAAGATTTCAGGGACACATTGGATGCAATTTCAAAGCAGGGCGGCCTTGATTTAATAAGCATGAAAAGTGTATCAAACCAACCTGACTACGAACGAAAGCCTCGCATTTACAAACCAGCAGAGATGCTTGATCTTACAAATTTGCCACGATCTACTTTTAGGAGCTATGTGAATAGCGGAAAGATTCGTCTCAACGGGTATGACGAAGTAGATGGAAAATCTGCTATTTTCAAGAAGAAGGGTTACTCTCTCGAAGAAATTTACTCTATTCGAGATCAGATCGGCAGGGGTTTCTGGGGAGGAAAGCCCTCCCCTCTCGAAATTAAAAATGCAATTGTGCTAGCGGTAAGCCAGTTCAAAGGTGGGGTTGGTAAAACTACACACTCTACCCATTTGGCTGCTAAATCTGCTATATCGGGACTTTCAACTCTAATAATCGATTGCGATTATCAAGCTACCACGACCCTTGCTCTAGGGTTTGTTCCTGGTCAGGACATAGATGACGACAAGAATATTTACAAAGCATTACTTGATGACCCTGAGTACATCGAGGATTCAATAGTTAAAACCCATATTCACAACCTGCACTTGATTCCCGCTAGTTTGGCGTTGTCCGGGGCCAACGTTGAGTTGCTAAATCCAGCACTAAATAATAGCGCTGCCCTTGGGAACCCAATATCTCGTTTAAAGCAAGCGGTCGAATTTCTTCGTAATAAATACGACTTAATTATTTTGGATTGTCCTCCTAACTTCGAAGCTGTCGCTATGAACGCTATGGTAGCAAGTGACGGTTTTTTATTGCCCATAACACCAAACATGCTTTCTTTGGCTTCAACAATAAGCTTTTGTGAAACCGTTGCTGAGCTGTATTCAACGATCATAAATGCAGATCGAGCTGGTGAGTTGATTAATAAGTTCTTTAGGGTTTTGATCACTAATGACCCTAAAAATGCTGAAAGCGAAAAAGTCCTCAGCGTTATTAGGAGGCTGTTCGGGCCTTATTTGATGACTAATTCTATGCCTAGAACTATTGCTCTTGATCGGGCATCGAATGACCTTTCGATACTTTATGATTTAAACAGATCGGAAATTAACGGTGATAAAAAGGCTTTTGACAGGGCTATCAACAGTATGGACTTGGTTAACGAGGAGATATTCACTGCGTTTCGTGGAATATGGGGCATTGAGCAATGAATAAAAAAGTAAAAGCAAAAGCTGCCGCCATTGATGCGCTGGTTGGCCAGGGAGGGATGTGGGGAAAAGACGGAAAGCTTGCCAAGGCAGATGGTGATGCTAAATCATCCGATCAAGAAAAGGGAGCTGGCAAAGCCACCGGTCAGAAGCGGCACAGTCCTATTAAAGTAGCTGCATCTGTCGCCCCTATAACTTCGGCGCTTATCGATCAACTAAACCTAGCAAAAAACCGAACGGACATTGGTGTGGTTCAGAAAATCCATCGCAATGTCCGTGTATTGGACAACATAGATGATTTAAAAGACCTTTCTCTTTCTGCTGGAACCCGTTTGTTTGTCAAATATTCACTTGTCAAGGTATGGGGTATGCACGACCGATCTCGTGCAGGTTCACCCAATGTCGATGACATCAAATCGAGTATACGCCTAGAAGGACAAGAGGAGCCCTGCAAGGTTCGCTTTGACGGTTTGGATGGGGGGCTAGAGCTTATTGCTGGATTTCGTCGATACATGTCTGTTGGTCAGTGCACAGACATGTATTTGCTTTGTGACGCCTATACCAAGGAAGAGATGCCAGACCCGATTGCCTGGGTAGAAATGACGAGAGAAAATAACCTTGATCGTAAAAAGGCTGTTCCAATTAGTGCTCAGGTCGCTAGTGATGAGCTTGCGATTGCTAATGGTCTTTTTAAATCCAAGCGCGAGTTGTCATTGGCTGCTGGTAAGGGCGAAGGCTGGGCGAAAACTAACGCCCTTCTGTTTAATTCTGTACCGCCACAAATTGCTGATAAAGCTGGAACTGAATTAATGGCAACTCTTGCTGCCTCCGATTATAGAAAGTTAGGGAAAGTTTTTAAATCTAGTGATGGCTTTGATCAGAATAAGGTAGATACCTTGCTAGCAGAAGAGGGGGTATTTTCAGAGACTCTCAAATTTCCAGTTGCGAAAATTCTCTCTCTACTCAGTACCCAAGTCAATAGCGACAGGATTAAGGCTCTATCAACGAATAGTGTAAAGGTTAAAGTTGATGGGAATGGTAATATTTCGCTGACACTCGGATCTGACTTAACTCTCGCTCAGATTGAGGCGATAGTAAAAAATATAGAGTGCCTGCCAAAGTAGTAACAAGACGGAGTGGGGTATTATACCCCATAGCAGGATCAGATCAGTAACAAGACGGAGTGGGGTATTATACCCCATAGCAGGATCAGATCAGTAA
>MAAB01001424.1_pt1 | contig 24014 bp, 18 predicted proteins | sample 1115991 | NCBI WGS metagenome assembly MAAB01 (sample SAMN04961124, study PRJNA320927) | seawater metagenome | isolation source: sample BD02T18 sea water enriched with oil for 18 days | place: USA:Gulf of Mexico | collected 2013-07-27
CGATATTATCGATAGTTATGCCGATTTTCACATGCCACAAACCTATGTTGAAAAATGGGGAACACAAAACGATATTAAAGGTACAATCGCACAAGGTGATTGTGAGTATAAAAATTTAGGTGCAACTAAGCCTATTTGGCATATTGTTTCTCATGAGGATGCAATTTTAGATAGCGATAAACTTGATGAATTTATTGAATACGCTGGCCCTAATGCCTCAATTTGGCGTATTCATACTGCTGATTTAGCCGCTGATATTGAACAGGTTAACTGGCAACAACTCGATTACAAAAAGAATGATTGTAGTCAATGGTAGAGTATGAAAAACAGATACTGCAATGCGCTAACACCTTTTAAATAAAAAAAGCATTATAGATACCACAGTTAATGTTTGTGGTAAATTATAGTAATTGAATTAATGGCAACTAGAAAATCATTAACTTTTCTAGTTGCTTAAAAGTAATGAATAGGTCAGTAAAATGCAGTTATCTATGGAACAGCTTGAAGCGTTTGTAACCACAGTAGAAACAGGAAGCTTTTCAGCTGCTGCAAGAAAGTTAGGCAAAGCACAATCATCGATCAGTGGGCTAATCAGTAATCTGGAAATTGATACCGGCTTTGATCTTTTTGACAGAACAAGCCGTTCTCCCACATTAACCAAAGAAGGTCTTTCTTTATTAAATGACATTAAAACTGTAACCAAAAGTCACAATAACCTTCTACACCGTATAGACAATATGATTGAAGATGTCGAAAATGAAATTAGTATTGCCTACGATGAAAGTGCATTATCAAGTGACCTTATATTCGAGCTTATGCTTAAGTTTGAAGAGCAATTTCCGTCAACTTCTCTATTATTAATATCAGCGCCACACCATAGGGCTAGTCAACTACTTAAAAAAGGTAAGGTAGACTTAGCCATTACCTTGAGCCAAGATGATTACCCAGAGGAATTTGCTTTTCGCGGCATCTCACATACCCATTACAGTACTATCGTTAGTAACAAGCACCCGCTCGCATCACAGGATAAAGTATCTCCACATGATTTAACGCAATATCGTCATATACGCATCACTGATAGTGATACTGGTTACCGACGTTTTGACACCGAAATATCAACCAAACTCTGGTACACCAATAGTACAAACCTGTTAATAAAGGCCGTTAAAAATAGTGTCGGTTGGGCTGATCTACCATTAAATTTAATCAAAGAAACCACACACCAGACGGTTACCTACCCACATTGTGTCGATATCATCTGGCAAAGTGAGACTTCTCATGGTCAGTGTTTAAACTGGCTTATTGATAACCTTACCCAGTTAGGGGGAGAGGTAGCTTAAGGTCTTATACAAATGGATTAAGTCCCTGCTTTATTAAGCAATTTATTCGTACGTAAATCATAAATTTGCCCATCTAACACCACTAACTTAATACCTGATTTATCTTTTAATAAAAACGTTGCACTAGTATTTAGTTTTGGTCTATTTGTCGACACAGAACTAGGATTAATAACAACAGGATATTGGGTTGTTATTTTAAGTGCCGATTTATCACCAACAAAGTGAGTGTAACCACGTTTAAGCAATCGAAAATATAAAGTGTCACTTAGTAGCAGTGGTTTTTCTGTGCTTAGTTTAAACGCTTTACCCTCAGCATATTGACAATTGGACGCATCAAATTCAAAATAGCCAACAAGTGATGAAAGATCACCTATCTCGTTGATCTTAGCTTTTTTATTACCATAAATATTCATAATAAAGCTTAAATCGATCTGATAACTATGCTCTGCATTAACCGTTAAGTTACGGATCACCACATCTTGAATCCCCCCTTCATTATTCATAGGGATTGCATTGTAAGCGTCTAAGCTTTGCTTAAGGTATTGTTTATTTGAAATATTATTTATAGCTGCAATCATAATCTCAAAATTAACACGACGCGGCATTTGGCGATTATCATCACTGTAATAACCTCCTGACTCAACCAAAACAGTACTTGTTCCTAACGCGGTGAAAGTATCTCCAAAGGCTCGTTCAGAAAAGCCGTCATCATACTTACCTATGTGTCCTGGAATAAAGTGCTCAATAACTGGTACGAGATCACCGATTAATTTCATTGCAGTACCTCGAACCTCATTAACTTCTTTAGTTTTGTTATACGATGGTGCTAACACTGAAATAGTTGCTGGCTTCTTATTATCTCCTGCTGCGTAGTTTCGTCTTTGGTCGTGCAAATTAAAACCAAAGTCTGGTTGGAATATTTTCGCCATGCTAAGTAAAATTTTTCCTTCCGGCGTTTGTTGCTGTTTAGCATCGCGATTTATATCAATACCTTGTGCATTGTATCGTTGATAATTATCTGCACCGTCAGGGTTAAGCATGGGAATGAATTTAAGTGTTAGTTTTTCATGCCAAGACTTTCGCCATTGGGCTTGTGTTTCTTTTGCAATGTAATTTAGTAAATCGAAAATTGCTGGAGTTGCTGTTGGCTCATCACCATGCATTTGCGACCAGAAAAGCACTTTTGTAGGACCATTGCCAACGGTAATACTGTGGATAGGCTTTCCCAAAAATGATTGCCCTATTTGCTCAACTTTAAATAACGAATTTTTTTTAATTCTTTCGATTAAAGGCGCTATATCATTGCTTTTTATTTGATAGTGGTTGAGTTTATCTTGCTGAACTGATTTATAAAGAATATCACTAACTATTGCGTGACTTGGTACGCAAAACACCAAGCTAAAGCTAGTGATAAATATTAAGTTCAACCACTTTTTAATATCTAGAGATTTCATTTCGCATTAACCTTTCATGTTTAAACTATATATAAGGAGTTTTATTTACTGATATTCTTAGAAATATTTATGAAGGTATGCAACCACAAGTCATTTCCTTTGCCGTTGTCATTGATGGCCAACTCAAAATCTTTTGCCTCATAACGTAGCCCTTGGCCTGAAACACTGCTGTCATAAGCCACTGAAGACTTCTGCCACTTTTCCCCAAGCCACTTGCCATAAGGGTCGTTAACAATATAGTTCTCCCCATCAAAGCCTGTAACAACTAATATATGACCAGAGTCAGTAAACCAACCATGAATAATCGTTGGGGTTCCTTTACTAGCTAACTCTCTGAGTTGAGCGATAGTACCGTGCTCATAAAATACATCTCTAATGGTAGAGCCGGCATCTCTGGCAACCATATTGAATATGGCTTGTAATTCAAAAGGATCTTGCTTAATACCAAACTTCTTAAATAAATAATCTGGTGTTCTTGTTGCTACTTTGTCTTTAGGGCTTATATCAAAGTAGTCAAGCATCATGGCAATAGAAGTAATATTACATGCGCGCCAGCCCTGCTCTTTGTTTTGCTTTTGATCATAAAAAGGGACATCTGCAATTTGAAAAGCTTCGTTTGCATACATCTTTAACGAGATCCCCCATAAAAACATGGTGTAACAAACAATAAAAATATCTTTATAAATACTCATATTAAACAAAACCTGGGAATTGTGTTTTATATAATTGACCTACTTGTTGCTGTTCAAGAAGCTTAGCTACAATAAATATATGCTCTTCCTGATAAGGTCTGCCAACCAGCTGAATTGAGCTTGGCATTCCATTTAAACAAAAGCCATTTGGCATAGATAATACAGGGCATTGACCTAAGGTATTAAAAGGGTAAGTCATAAACCAGCCTTTATTAGCATCTACTTGCTGGCCATTTATAAAAACACTGTCCTTACTATAATCAAAATCAGCGGAGATATTTGATGTCGCCACAGTAGGACAAATCACTAAGTCATATTCTCTAAAAACTTTGGCTAATTCATCCCACATTTTACAGGCATGTATGTTGGCATCAAGCACATCTTCTAACGTTGTTTTACTGACACTCTCCAAATAACTTTGGACATAAGGTGTTAACAGCTCAAACTTCTCTGAACCTGAGTACTCACGTTTTAACATTTGCCCCATCAAAGCTCGTTGGTGAACCTTGGCCGTTTGCATAACCTGCTCATCCCAATTAATATCGACTAACTCTACGATGGCACCCGCTTGCTCAAGTACTTTGGCTGTTTTTAATAAATTAGCTTTGATATCTTCATCAACTTGATAAAAACCAAGATCAACAGAAATAGCAATTTTCAGTTGCTTTATGTGTTTTGTAGGTATTAATTGTGGATTAACATCAGGAATAAATGAATGGGAGTCTTGCCAATGTGGACCTTTAATATGAGGATAAGCCAACAATAAATCGTCTAATGTACGTGTTAGCAAGCTATGGTGGCAATAAGGATCTATATTATAAGGACTTATCTCTGCAACTCGTCCATGTGGTGGTTTATAACCATAAATACCACACATTGCTGCAGGAATGCGTATTGAGCCACCAATATCGGTACCATTGGCAAAACTACACATGCCCGACGCAACAGCAATTGCTGAACCACCGGAAGAGCCGCCACAAGTCATCGATAAATTCCACGGGCTTCGACTTACTCCCCAAAGTTTGGACCAAGTCGTTGATGATGTTGAAAACTCAGGCGTAGTGGTTCTACCTATATTTATCACTCCGGCTGAAAGTAAAGCTTCCGGAACAGGATCAGTAGAGGTTGCGATATTATCTTTTAAGCAAAGAGAGCCGTTTGTCATCGGCTCACCTTCAATGAACGTTTCATCCTTAAAAGCAACAGCTAAACCAGCAAGACCTGATGCGGTATTATTGATATAAGCTTGTTCAGCAAGCTTTGCATGCTCTAAAGCCCGGTCAAAAAAAGTAAAACTAAACGCATTCACTTTATCATTTATTTGGAGAAACCTTTGCTGATAGGATTGTATGACTTCAACAGGAGAAAGTTTTTTGTTTTTAAACTGAGTTAATAGCTCTTTGGCAGACAAATAGTTAACAGACATTTATATTCTTAATACTGATTTCATATGCAGCTAGTATGGATATTTATGCCTGATAAAAACAATTGGAACCTATCGGCCTAAACGATAGAAAACTACCTTAGCTCAAATATGAGATTACCTAACAGTAAAGTTAAAGTAATGATTTGGATAAGCTTGCTCAACCAAAGTAAAGTGCCACCACTCCATGTCATAGTCTAGAAAGCCAGCTTCTAGCATCAATTTTTTTAACAGTAAGCGGTTATCTTTTTGCTGCATGCTAATACGCTTATCATCGGTATTAGAGATAGGATCGAACAAGTCAAAGGCAGAGCCCATATCTAACTCTTGCCACTGTCCCTTTACTTTTTTAACTAAGGTTAAATCAAGTGTCGAGCCTCGACTATGCCCTGATTTTGGTGCAATGTAAGGACCTAATAAACTAGCTTTGTCCAAGTTGGGGTAGAAATTATCTTTAGTGCTGGTGTCTTTAATGTCATTAACCCAACGGATAAAGTGATCCACGGCTTTTTGTGGTCGGTAGCAGTCAAATACTTTTATATTGAAATTTAACTCTTTAGCTTTACGGTATACCGCTAATAAGGCTATGGCAGCTTTTTGTTGTAAAATACATTTATCAGCATGATAACCATCTACAACCTCGCCAACAAAGTTATCATCACTATGGTATTTGATATCAAATATCGCATCAGGCATTAAGTCATTAACGATGACAAAATCATCCGGCATTGCTTGATTGGCATAACTGTTAAAACTTAGCACCAGAAACGAAATAAACGTAACACGATTAAGTAACGACATTTTTTAAACTCCTAAATAGATAAGTAACCAACTAAAATATACAAGAAAAACGTGATAGCACCACAAAATAAGGCGTAAGGTAACTGAGTTTTTACGTGCTCTAATAAGTCACAGCCTGAGGCAACTGAGCTTACTGCTGTAGTATCTGAAATTGGCGAACAATGATCGCCAAATACCCCACCGCCTAGTATAGCCGAAAGCACTAACGCTGGCTCTAATCCGACATTAATCACAATGGGCATGCCTATGGGGATTAAAATGGCAAAAGTCCCCCATGAGGTTCCAGTAGTAAAAGAAATAAGTGCCCCTGCTAAAAACATCATGGCTGGAACTAAAAATAATGGCAAGTTATCTGCAACTAAACCCGAAATAAACACCCCAGTACCCAACGCTTGTAAGCTACTGCCTAACGCCAATGAAAACAAGACAATAGAGACTAAAGGCAATAATTCACTCATACCTTTAAAGCTGATATCAATCACTTGCTGATGATTAAATTCACCACTTTTAATCATCAAAAAGTAAGCGACTATACAGGCGAAAATAACAGCATATAGTACAGATAGGGAACCAGAGCCATTGACGATACTACCGTTGCCACTCCAATACATAAAGCCGAGCATGCCTAACACCAGTGTTATTAAAGGCAAAAGCATAAATCTCGCTTTTGTACCGTTTGACTCTTTTGATTCTTCTGTGCTCGTGTCGACTACTGGCTCTTTAATATTGAGATTAATTTCTGAGGCTTTTAGCGGGCCAAATACTTTGCCAGTAATAATGGTAAATAACACCACCACTAAAGTTAATAAAGCATAGAAATTATAAGGAATGGTAGCAATCATGGTATTAATGGCCGAACTAGGCAATGAGTAATTACCTAACAAGCCTAAAATATAAGCCCCCCAGCCATTAAGCAAGATCAAAATACAAATTGGCGCACTGGTACTATCAATAATATATGCCAGCCTAGCACGGCTCATACCAAACTTATCAAATAAGCCACGAGAAATAATACCGGCTGTTAATACACTTAAGTTGGATTCGATAAAAACCACAACCCCAGTGAAAAAAGTCAAAAGACCAGCACGTCGCTTATTTTTCGCTATACCTCTATTAATGAATAGTTTCACGGTCGCAGTAACGCCGCCAGAGTACCTCATCAGTGCCATTAAGGCGCCAACAATTAACGAGAACATCAATAGCCGCACATTGCCTGGCGAAGAAAAAACAGCAACAATTTTATTAATTGTCGCTATAGCACCTCCAAATAAGTCTACACTTGCTTGCTCACTTGTTAGGAAAATAAACAACAATTCCGAAGTAAACAAGGACATCAAAAGCGCTAATAGCACTTCCTTCTTCCAAAACACAATGATTATCGCTACCACAGGAGGAAGCACCGTTAGCCAATCCATATTTAATACCAATTATTTGCCTTCATTTTATTCTATTCAAAATACGGCGATTGCTCTCCCCTCATATGTGTAATATACATAAGCCGATAATAGGCAATAATGATGATAAATTAAATTATAAAGAGTCATCATGAGTCAATTTAACTATATAAATAACACCTTGCATGCGGAGTCACTCTCCGTATTAGACATTGCTAATAAAATGAACACACCATTTTATTTGTATTCAGCGACTGAAATTGAAACAAACTACCAAGCATTTTCTCAAGGGCTTAGTAAGGTAAACGCGCAAATTTGCTACGCGGTTAAAGCCAATTCAAACCAAGCGATATTAAAAACCTTAGCCTTACTTGGCTCTGGAGCCGACGTAGTGAGTGCAGGAGAATTAAAGCGTGTCTTAGCGGCAGGAATTCCTGCAAGTAAAATTGTTTTTTCTGGTGTTGGTAAAACAGCACAAGAAATAAGCGCAGCATTAAAAACGGGCATTTTGCAATTTAATGTCGAGTCAAAACCTGAACTAAAACATATCAGCGAAATTTGTCTCACTTTAAACCTTACCGCCAATATCGCCATTAGAATCAACCCTGATATTGAAGCAAACACCCATGAAAAAATATCTACAGGCAAAGCAGAAAATAAATTTGGCATTGAATACACCAATGCAAAAGAGATCTATGCCTTTGCTGCGAGCTTATCTGGCATTAATGTACAAGGTATAGATGTTCATATTGGCTCACAAATTACTAGCTTAACTCCTTTTAAAGCCACCTTTATAAAAATAGCTAAATTGGTCACCGAGTTAACTAATGAAGGCCATAGCATTAAGGTCATTGATGTTGGTGGTGGCCTTGGTGTTACCTATAACCCTGAAACAGAAAAACAATGCGATCTGCAACAATACGCTGAGCTAATTCATCAATATTTGTCACCACTGGGTTGTTCAATAATTGTTGAGCCAGGCCGAGCATTACTCGCCAGCGCAGGACTGTTAGTAACACGAGTTAACTATGTTAAAACATCACCCGATAAACAATTTTTGATATTAGATGCGGCGATGAATGACTTTGCTCGCCCTAGCCTCTATGACGCTTATCATCAAATAATTCCTGTTGTGCAAAAAAACGTTAAGCAGCAATCAAGTAGCACTTCAATCTACGATATTGTCGGCCCTGTTTGTGAAACCGGTGATACGTTTGCTAAAGCAAGAGAGCTCCCAAGCATTGAGCAGGGAGAACTTTTGGTGATAAAAGATACTGGCGCTTATGGCTCTGTTATGTCATCAACCTACAATACTCGTCCATTTATTGGTGAAATGATGGTTAAAGGTAAACAATTATCAACCATACGTGAGCCACAAACATTAGCAGAGCTAATTAACAAAGATAAACTACCTAATTGGTTATAAAGCAGAGCGAATATGAGTATTGAAAAGCCGAACCTCTACATTGGCATAATGTCAGGAACAAGTGTTGACGGTATCGACGTTGTGCTTACCAAAATAGTCAACAATAACAGTCAGTTTATAGCTGGCTTATCCTTGCCATTCAATGATAGTAATAGGGAAGATATTTTAAAGCTTTGCCAGAGTGCTCACTGTGATTTAAAACAGCTAGGACAAATTGAAGTCAAGCTTGCGAGAAACTATGCTCAAGCCGTTAACCAACTCATTTTGGAGCAACAAATTGAAAGATCTCAAATCAGAGCAATTGGCTGTCATGGGCAAACGGTATTACATCACCCGTTTGGCCAAACACCATTTTCAATGCAATTGGTGAATGCGAATGTATTAGCGGCTGAAACAGGCGTTACCTGTGTCACTGATTTTAGGGGTATGGATATTGCCTTTCAAGGTCAAGGGGCTCCGCTGGTGCCTAAGTTTCATCAAAGTCTTTTTAAAACACCTGACAATGATGCTAGCATAGTTTTACTTAACCTTGGCGGAATTGCTAACTTATCCATCATTACTTCAACGCAATTGACCGGCTTTGACACTGGGCCTAGCAATATTTTACTCGACAGCTGGATGCAATATAAGTTATCACAACCCTATGATAAAAATGGTGAGCTTTCAGCTTCAGGGCAAGTTAATCAAAAACTGCTGGCAGAGCTATTAAGTGACGTCTATTTCTCCCTACCAGCTCCTAAAAGTACAGGCAGAGAATACTTCAATTTAACTTGGCTACAAGCAAAGTTAGCACAGCTTGAGTTCATTATTTCAGATATCGATATAATGGCAACTTTAGTCCAGCTAACCGCCATTAGCATTGCCAACGCGTTAGCTAAACATTCTTCTGGCACATTATACGTTTTTGGCGGCGGCACCCAAAACAAGCACTTAATGGATTCACTGAGCAAATTATTACCACAATGGCAGGTTAACACTACAGAAAGTATCGGCATAGAAAGCCAATATATGGAAGCAATGGCATTTGCTTGGCTTGGCTATCGTTGTATTATCAGTCAGTCAGGAAACTCACCAAGTGTCACGGGTGCAACGCAGGAGGTTATTATGGGACAGATAACCCAAGCTATCGGCCATAAATTGATATTAGATGAATAAGAAACACCTTATTTGGGTTAGGTGAAATTCGATATTAAAAACTTAAAAGTGAAGGTTTGTTGAGCATTAGCGTCATGATCTACAAACCTTCACAAAGCCGACAGTGGGGTTCAATTTTTGGATATTAACTATAAGGCTGAAGTTACCGTTAACTGAATGAGAAATCAAAGTTTGCTTCGCCAATATCCGACTTTCACTAACAACAGTTAAGGCTCCATTAGCACGCATATATTAGATTTTCCATCTTGTTTTACACTAAATTCATAAATATAAAAATAAGCAACGTATTTCATAAAATCAATACCTTGAGTTTATAGCAATATCTGTTGATATTGCTATAAACTTACCTTTAGAGGGGAGTTTTTTGATTTCCATGTTTGCCCCCTAAATAGCTTCCTAATAATAAAAAAGCAACATCAGGCACACTGTTAAGAAAAAAGGATAAATGCGGTGGTTCAAAGAAAGGAGGCAAGTGAATGAAAACAAATGGTAATGCAAAGAATGTTGCAAGCCAATTATGATTAACCCCAAGTTTTGATAACATTCTCATGGCTATATATGAAATAAGCAAAATAAATAGCCCCACACCTAGCCAATGATATACAAGTATTTCAAGCTTAACTCCGAAAAAATCAGGCCCTGAGCGATTTAAAGCAGGTATAAACTGTATGTAGTATGAGAAATATTCAGAATAAAGCCATAAAAATAAAACACCAGATATTAGTCCTAACAAAGTACTTTTTATATTCAATTCCATTAGACTTCCTTATTATGTAACTTATTGTAAATAGTGGCTTTTGTGGTATACCCCAAAAATCACTATGCATCGGGTTATCTATCTATGGATCTGTAATAATGACCTTGCACTCATAATTTCCACAACCAACATGGTCACTCCAATCGAAATAAATATCGTACCCTCTAAAAGTCAAAACTGGCGAGTTTTCACTGTAATTTGATACTTGTTTAATATAGTTTACGTAAGAGCTTGTTATGTCTTTTCCGTTCTTATCTTCAAGAGATACAACCTTAAATCCTACGTCTGAATATGCATTAATTAAAGAAAGCGTTAAGATGTCTCCGTTGTCAAAATTAACTTTTACTATATAACTAAAAGTTCCTACTTTCATTCTGAACGCTATAAATATCCCCGACCACCCATTAAGATCTGCTACAACTTTTTCATGGCCACGAGTATAGGATTGAACATCTAGCCAATTTGTCCCCAAAGCACGGCTGTCACATTTACTGTTATTAATATCGCAATCTATCTCAACTGTTTTTTTGCTTAAAGTGGAGTAATTATTTTTAAACTGATTTAAACCACTCACTAAATCAGCGTTTTTTGTTGACAGGTATATTTCTACTCTTGGTCGTCTTCCCGTTTCAATAACGTTTACGGTAAATTGTTCGCTTAATCCTGTGTTTGAGTTATAGACAAATAGTTCATATTGACTATTAGGTTGCACAGCATAAAAATTCGCTTTACTGAATGCTGCTTGTTCTAATTATTCGTTTGAGTCACAGGTCAAACATTCATGAAGAACAATGTCGCCATATGATATTTCACTTGCACTTAGTTTGAAGCCGATAAGTAATAAGATTAAAAAAGTTATTTTTTCATTTAAATATCCTTATAAATTTAATGGAGATTTTAGCCTATACATGAACGGCGGAAATAAATACCCTCAATCGGGGGGAGTTAATTAGTATTAACATACAATAATGTAAGACAGATATGAGCAACTACACTTTATTACAGCTGCTTTATCAAACAAATATTCTAAACATTAGAGTTTATTCTGTCGCCTAAAGTCATCAATAACTTTAGCAAGCAAAGCCAATGAAGGCGCTAACGCGTTAGCCGTTTTTTCTGGGGTACCGTATAACCTAACTGCTTGCCTTTGAGGCGCTAGTTCAAGCAAAAGACTGCCTCCTTTTGAGCCACCGGTAATATTTAACGTTAAGTTATCCTGATATCTAATTTCATCATCATAACCTGGGCGAGTTCTAAATCCAGCCTCATTCAAGGTTTGTAAAATTTTATAATCATGTAACAAGTAATAAGTTAATTTAAATGTTTCCGCGCTAATATTTCTTTTATCTAATATAATTTGCACGCCACCAACATAAAGGCTTCCGTCCTTGTAATCATCAGCAAGAACTATGTCTACATCAAAATGCAATGAAATAATGGTGACATTATGTTTAACCGCTGCCTTGAGCACTTTATCGTAATTTTCATAAGCTAAGTTGAACTCTTCTTTCGTTCGAATGACTTCTTTATCAAACAACATATCTTCAACATTTAACACATAGGTTGATAAATTACGCTGCTTTAACGCCTGATTAAATTTAACAATGGCAGGGTCGATAAAATTGCGCTCTTTACTATCAGCCCCTGCAGTACTTAAGTTTAAATGACCTGGTTTGGTATGATCAGATAAAATAAGTACCTGAGTATTTTCCATTTCAGTAATAACTTGGTCAATGTTGGTAAAACTCACCTTTGTTGTTGGTGAAGCACTACAGGCCGATAAAATAACGCTACAAGCAATTACCCATAATAATTTCATAAAAACTCTCATTTATAAATTCAAAGGTTATATTCTAAACAGTTCAATTTTAACTTATACCCCTAATAGAGGGTTCAACCAAGGCTTTAAACTAAAAATTTTTTCTTAGCTTTACTGACTTCATCAAGCAAATAGAAAATCGATTGATAAGGCACACCACTGTGCCTTGTTAAACCAATTTCACAACTTCTATTATTGCTATAGCCTTGATTGCAATGCTCTGAACACTGCGCTTTTAAATGTCTTAAAGCATGCTTGTTTAGCTCTGGCTGATAAAAACCTTTATCACCAGCAAAGCCACAACATGAAATATCTGCCGGGATATTAACTTGCTCAGCACAATGTTTAGCGACATTCACTAATTGATTATCTACATGGCTACGTTTGGAGCTGCAAGTAACATGCAACATAACCGGTTGCGTTTTTGGCGTAATATCTAAGTGCGGTAAAATAAACCGACTAATAAATTCTGCTGATTCATATATTTTACTGCCGTTATGACTTAAGTTTAATTGTAGCGCGCAGGCACTTGCATCAATCATTATCGGATATCGACCATTTTCACTGGCCTGCAATAATACTTGTTGCGTTTGCTTTGATTTGCTCATCGCATTTTGTTCATCGCCTTTGCTCGAAAACGCCATGCCACAACACAAAGATTGACTTTGCTGTGGAATAATCACATCAAAACCTGCTTTATTTAATACCGATATAACCACTTGCGCTAATGATTTTTCATCATTAGCTTTAGCAGGTGCAAAAATTCTACCGGCACATGCTGGCATATAAACCACTCTTTTATTTTCTTTTCGTGGCTGCGCTGATTTAAATAAACCTGTAGCAAGCTGTTTCTCTCCTTTAGGCCAATGGGAGAAATATAAAGGTATATGACCGCCAGATAACTTATTTATTAGCTTAAAGCCGCTTTTAATCGGTACTTCACCTAAAATATTTTTACTTTTATCAACTAAACTTAAGCCTAAACTTGCCACTCGTATAACGGCAGAGAAATTATTATTACAGGTATTAGAAGTCAGTTTTTTAATTGACGATTTATTAAAGCTATCTTTGCGTAATGCCTTGATAAAGTCACCGGTATTGATGCCGACAGGACACTCCATGCCGCATAGACCTGTCGCTGCGCAAGAGTCTATTCCTAAGAATTGATATTCATTCATCAATTCTTGATATTCTTGCTTTAAAGCAGAGAGCTTTCCTGACGAGTTATTATCTTTTTCTTGCTCTTGTACTGAAATAAGTTGCTTAATATGCTTGATTCGGCGCCAAATGGTTATTCTTTGACGCGGGGTAAAAGTTAACCCTTCTGATGGGCATACTGACTCACAAAAGCCACACTCAATACATTTATCAATAATATCATTAGCTTTAGGCAATACTTTAAGGTGCTTGATATGGGCCTTTTGATCGTCATTGATAATCACCCCAGGATTAAGGATATTATTTTTATCAAATAATATTTTCAGCTCTTTCATTATTTGATAAGCCTCTGTGCCCCACTCTAATTCAACAAATGGTGCCATATTACGGCCGGTCCCATGTTCAGCTTTAAGAGAGCCATTTAACTGTACAGCAACTAAGTCGGCCACTTCAGCCATAAAGCTATCATATCGAGCGACTTTTTCTGGCGTATCGAAAGCCTGAGTAAAAACAAAATGTAAGTTACCTACCAAGGCATGGCCAAAAATAATGGCTTCGTGGTAGCCAAACTTTTCAAATAATTGCTGTAATTCAGCAATACCTTCAGCAAGATGCGCTAACGGGAAAGCAACATCTTCAATGATCACTGTAGTTCCCATTTCCCTCATAGCACCAACAGCAGGAAAAGTGCCTTTACGAATGTTCCACAATGCTTGGTTACGTTCACTATCAGTATCAAAGCTCAATTGTGCGCTAATCGACTCATCAAACGATGCAAGCTCTGCAGTAACAAGCTGTACTTGTTGCGCCAAAAGATTTGAGTCTGCCGCTTGAATCTCAATAAGTAATGCCACTGACTGCTCATCAAAAGAGGTAATATCTTTTGGCATAATGTCATGGTCTGCTACTGATAAAAGCGCACGTTTATCAAGTAATTCAACTGCAGCTACATCAAGCTCCGCTAATTTCTCTACCAACTGACAGGCAGTATTGGTGTCATTGAAAATAAAAAATCCGGTACTTTTATGCTGATTATCCACCACAGTATTAAAAGTGATATCAGCGATGAAACCTAATGTCCCCTCAGAGCCTATCATTAAATGTTTAATAATATTAATAGGATCGTCAAAATCAATTAGGGCATTGATGCCATAACCTGTGGTATTTTTTAAACGATATTTATGTTGAATTTTTTGCTTTAAGGCCGAGTTATTATGTATGCGCTTAGCAAGCTGCATCAATGCGTCGGTTAATTCTTTATGGGAATTTAAAAAGTCAGCGCAGCTATGCTCACAGGCAGTATTTAACTCGGTGCCGTCGGCTAGGATCAAACGCATATCACTTAAGGTATGATAACTATTTTGTTTAACGCCACAGCACATACCTGAAGAGTTATTCGCAGCGACTCCCCCTATTTTACAACTATTGATAGAGGCAGGATCTGGACCTATTTTTCGCGAATAAGGTTTAAGCAAGGCATTGGCTTTTGCACCGATGATTCCTGGCTGTAAAGTAATTTTATCCCCTTGCTTGTGAATTTCATGATCAGTCCAATTTTCAGAAAGAGTAATCAGTACCGAGTCTGTTACCGCCTGACCAGATAAACTAGTGCCAGCTGCTCGAAAGGTGATTGCTACATTATAGGTATTAGCCAACTTGATAATGGCACTTAATTGTTTACTATTATCAACAATGAGGACTAATTGTGGGGTTAAGCGATAAAAACTTGCATCGGTACCATAGGCATAGCGTTTACTATAGTCAGTTATGATTGCTTCAGCGGTTAAATGTTGCGCTAGCGCTTGAGTAAATTGTTCAATTTGAGTTAACATTACTGCTCTTTATTTCTAGCTCTTAAAATTGAGCATGCATAAAAATCTAACGATATAATAAGTAAGGTTTACGCTGCTCTTTAAACTTGGCTAGGTCTTGCTGCCAAGCGTTGCGTATTTTTTCTTCCGACCAACCCATTTGTATTTGTTTTCTTAATTGATCAGTGCCCGCTAATTTATCCATAAAATCGCTACGGGTAAAAAACACCTGATTGTGTTGTTTGAATAGCTTATGCCAAGCAATCAAATACGATAAATCTAACCATGCTGTATTTAGCTGACGCAAATCTTGCCCTGTCGCCTTAATACCTTCTAATTTTGGTGAGCTAGCAGCGCCTTTAATTGATCTTGGTTTAAATGAAAACTCACCAATTGAATAGTCATTATAGCCAATAACTTGAAACGGAAAGTCTGTGCCCCTACCTATGCTAACTGGCGTCGCCTCAAAAAAACCTAAAGAAGCATAATGCGCTATTGCTGCGTCATTAGGCAGATTAGGACTGGGTTTAACCGGCAGAGAATAGGCCATTGTCCGTTGATAATTTTTATTGGCTATAACGGTTAAGTTAGCTTTGTTTTCTATCCAGCTCTCACCATTGATCATTAACGCCAATTCGCCCACTGTCATGCCATGTAACAAGGGGATTTCATGCATACCAACAAAAGATTGAAAGGCTTTTTTTAATAAGGGGCCATCTACATACGAGCCATTTGGGTTAGGTCTATCTAAAACAATAAAAGGAATATTGTTACTAGCAGCCGCAGCCATCATATAATGCATAGAACTGATATACGTATAATAACGTACACCGACATCCTGAATATCAAAGACCAATACATCAATTTGTTTGATAATATCGCTAGAAGGTTTTTTATGTTTACCGTAAATAGAATAAACCTTAACACCTGTTTGGCTATCTAAGCCCGAAGCTACTTTTTCGCCGGCATCATGATCGCCTCTAAAACCATGCTCTGGTGCGAAAATCACTTTAACCTTCACGCCTTTATTCAATAAGTAATCAACGAGATGTTGCTCTTTTACCCGTGATGTTTGATTAACAATTAAGCCAACACGTTTGTTTTCAAGTAAAGGCAGATAGCGTGAAGGTTGCTCAGCCGCTACAATTATTTCAGCGCTTTTAACTTGCTCAGCCTTCACCAGTGCAATACTGAAACAGCAAACCATTAAAGTAGCATAACGGAAGATATGCATTAGCTTAGTAAACTTCACCATTATTATCCCTTTTTATGTTCATCAACTGCAGCACGTAAAAAGCCATCATTGCTGGCTATTAGCTTTTTCGCTTCGTTGATATCGACATTGGTTAATATCATCAATATCGCCAATTTAGCACTATAATCAGATTGCTCTAGTGCCTCACGGGCAATGTGATGCTCACAACCGGTTGCCTGCATTACAATACGACTGGCTCTTGCGTAGAGTTTTTCATTGCTAGCATGCACATCTATCATCAAGTTTTTATAACTTTTACCGCGACGGATCATGCTCGCAGTTGTCAGCATATTTAAAATCAATTTTTGCGCCGTCCCCGATTTCATCCGCGTTGAGCCCGTTAATGCCTCAGGCCCTACTTCTGCGCATATGCCTACTTGTGCGTTCTTTAATATCGGCGCACCTGGATTACAGGTAACAGAAACCGTAATAGCCGATAGCAAATTTGCGTAATCTATTGCTGAAATAACATAAGGTGTTCGGCCACTGGCGGCAATGCCTACCAGTACATCATTTTTATTAAAATTTATTTCTTTTAAATCTTCAACAGCTAATGTCTTACTGTCTTCTGCACCTTCAACCGCTTTATAAATTGCCCTGTCTCCCCCTGCAATTAACCCTATTACCATTTCGTCGCTAACTGAAAATGTCGGCGGACATTCCACTGCATCTAAAATACCTAAACGCCCGCTTGTGCCAGCGCCAATATAAATTAAGCGCCCCCCTTTTTTAAAGGCTGCTGCAACGTGATCAACCGCTAAGATTATTTGAGGAATAGCCTTTTCTACCGCTGAAGCTACTTGATGATCTTGTTGGTTGATCAACTTTAATACCTCGACTGTCGGCAATAGGTCTACTTCTAAAGTTTCTGGATTCTGTCCTTCGGAAACCATAGATTCCAGTGCAGTTATCAGGTCTTGCTCTTCGGCTATAGATTTTTTAGATGTTATCGACATTTATTAAGTTCCTGTTGCTTTGTTAATTGACGCCTCGCCAAAAGGCAAGCACCATCAACTGAATTACCTTGTGGAGAAAGTAGTCTGCCTTTTAAATTATCACTTAAATAGGGCGCAGTAATTTCAGCAAGCCCGCCCAATAAAATTAGAGGGATATTGTTAGGTTTAAGCGCTGTTTTTGCAAGTATTTCTACTTGCTTGATGTGTTCAAGGAATACTTTAAGGGCAACTGGGCAATTATCTTTGAGCTGTGTTACTAAAGGAGCCAATTTGGCATAATCAACGGCATTTGCTTGACTTAACCAATTAAGTATTTGCGTTCTATTATTACCCAAATCTTCACTAATTTTTATAGCTAAGTCTGATTCAAAGCTATCGTTTTGATCATATTCCCAAAGCATGGTTCGAACGGCTTGTTTGCCAATAAAAACAGCTCCGCCTTCATCAGCGATACTTGCTCCCCAACCACCAAAAATCTTCAAGCGGCCATCACCGTCTAGTGACATTGCCACCGAGCCGGTACCTAAGGCAAGACAAACTGCAGCTTGACCGTTGTTAGCACCAAACAATGACGTTTCGGCATCAGTTGTAACGAGTAACTGTCCCTCATTAATTTGAAAGTACTGATATAAGTCTTGGGAAAATTGCTGTTTAAGCTCATCGTTACCCGCTCCCGCTAACCCCATAGCAATACTAACTTGCTTGGCTTGGCAATTGACCAATTGCATTAACTCGGTAATTAATTGTTTAACAGTCGATGAAGCCTGTTCAAAATTCTGGCTTAAAGAGCAACTGCCAGCTGTTAGCTCAACGGGTATAGCTTGCTCCCTGGTGTCCGTTGATGTGATGCGAGCAATAGTTTTCGTTGCGCCACCATCTATACCAATTAGGTATTTGATCATGCTTGTACTCATGTCACCAATACCTTTTTCATAGTTGCTTCAACACTTATCTGTTTTTTTCCTAAACAACAGATAACAAAAGCACAAAAAGTACCAATACATAACTGCCACGTAAAGCCAATATTAATGTCGCCAAGCGCAGGGCTAATAGATTTAAGCACGTAAGGCTGCATGCTAAAAGTAACCAATGCGCCAACAATTAAAGAGGCTAATACCGAATACTTATTGCCCCGACTAGTAAATAAAGCGGTAAAATATACCCCTAATAAACCACTGTAAGAAAACACCATGACACTTAAGGCAAACGCCAATAAAGGCATTTGTGTGTATCGTTGCCAGTAGAAACATAATATAGCCATTAACGCTAAACATAGGGCACTAAATACCATGCCAAACTGCCCTGCCTTAACAAAATGTTTATCATCAAAGTACTTATTCAACTTTTTAGCTCTTTTTTCTGTATAAGGGCGATAAATATCTTGCACTAAAACACTCGACATAGAGTTAAGGCCGGAATTTAAGGTTGATAAAGCCGCAGCAATCACACCAACAGTTACCAAACCTCTAACACCTGAAGGGATTTCATTTAAAATGTAATACATAAAAATGGTGATTTTTTCACCTTCAAAGTTTTGTACAACCTGACTAGCCTCTGATAATTGCATTAAATCAGGTCGTTGATAAAACACATATAACAACAAACCGATGAATATGAACAAAGCCATCACGGGGATCACTAATACCACTGACCAAATCATGGCTTTTGCCCCTTCTTTGGAATTTTTACAGGTTAGTATTCTCTGGGTCATGTCCTGATCAAGGCCAAAGGCTGCAATATTTAATAACACAAAACCAGTAATAGATGACCAAAAAGAAAAAACGCCAGCAGAGGTAAAATCGAGATTAAAATCAAACAGCGTCAGTTTAGATATTTGTCCATTACCAGGATTTTCTAACGCCTGCATTATTTGTGACCAATCGGCGGGTATGGCCTGCAATAAAAAATACACTACGCAAAGTGCCGCGCCAATATATACAACACATTGAATTGCATCACTGTATATTACCGAACGTATACCGCCAACCACGGAATAAGCGAGTCCAAGCACGGCTAAAATGAGTACCGCTAAAACCACGCTCTGAGCTGAAATATTGCCAAATAAAATCATCGCAACCGCAATAGCAGCTAAGTAGAGTCTAGCGCCACTAGCAAAAATACGGCCGAACAAATACATTAGACCCGCTTGTTTTTTAGCGCTTTCACCGAACCTTATTTCTAAAAATTCGTAAACAGTAGAGACTTTATATTGATAAAACTTAGGAATTAAAAAGGCAGCCACAAATATAGCGCCGATCAACGCACCAAGGTTACTGGCAAGATAGGTCATATTGCCTTGGTAGCCTTGATCAGGACCACCTAAAAATGTTGCCGCCGACTGAGAGGTGGCTAATACAGAGATTGCAACAACCCAGATAGGCATAGTGTTGCCACCAAGAAAGTAATCTTTGGTATTAGTAGATTTTTCTCGGCTAAAATACCAGCCAACAAAGGCTAGCAGCATAAAGTACAAACCAAAAACACTCCAGTCCAACCATGTATATTGTGCATTCATACGAAGAAACCCGACTCACTATGATAGTTTTTATATCTTAAGCTATTTTCACTAAAAAAAGTGCTTGCTGATACCCTCAAGAGGGTTACAAAGATTAAATTATTGGTAATTATAAAAATGCAGCTTCTACATATTTAAGTGTCACACCTACTTGAGGGGCGAATTAATATGTAACTAGCTTATTATGTCATCATAGCTATGTGTAATTTTTCACTCCGGAGTGACATATGATCAATCCCCTTGTAATTAAGGTATTGTTAATAATGGCGTTAATATCTTGCTTTAAGATAGAAGCTTTAACGTTAGAGCAACAAGTTGCGCAAAAGTTAATGATAGATATTCGTTATTATTGTGATGAGCAAGCCAGTCAGGATCTACCGTGTAAAGAGCCGTTATTAATTTTACCTGATGAACTCAAAGAAATGATCACTGCTACAAGTTTAGGTGGTGTTATTTTATTTTCCGAAAATCTAAAAGATATTGATCAAATAGCAAAACTCACCAGTGACTTGCAATCAGCGGCAAAACACTCGCAAATAAAATCACCACTGCTTATTTCTATCGACCAAGAAGGTGGCCGTGTTGCTAGATTACCAAGACATTTAGCAACTTCTTTTACCGGAAATATGTCTATTGGTGCAACCTATGCGAAATATGGTGACAAATTTGCAACGCAATCCGCTGTGGTTATTGCTAAGGAACTCACGGCATTAGGTATCAATGTTAATCATGCCCCTGATATTGACGTAAATATGAACCCTGACAACCCAGTTATTAATGTTCGCTCATTTGGTGAAGATGCGACTGTAGTAGCAAAACTAGGTGCGGCGCAAGTTAAAGCATTTCAACAGCAAAAACTTATTGCCACCCTAAAGCACTTTCCTGGTCATGGTGATACGAAAGTAGATAGCCATACCGGCTTACCACTGGTGAATCACGATATAGACACGATAGAAAAAAATGATCTACTGCCTTTTAAATATATTATCGAGAAAAACCCTCCTGGGATGATCATGACAGCCCATATTCAATATCCTGCATTAGATAGCAGTACTTTTACAGCAAAAAATGGCGATAGAATGATTAAGCCAGCGACTATGTCGCACAAAATACTAACTGAATTACTCAGAGATACAATGCATTATGAGGGTGTTGTGATAACAGATGCCTTAAACATGGCCGGTATAAGCGAATTTTTTACGCCAACACAAGCGGTAATCAATACCTTTAAAGCTGGTGCAGATATAGCGCTGATGCCAATACAAGTTAGGTATCCACAAGATATTGCCAGATTAAAACAACTTATTGAAGACATAGCTCATGCGGTAAACTCTGGAGAGCTTGATAAAGCCGAATTAGCACAATCAGCGGCAAGAATTTCCACACTAAAAAATGACTTTTGGTTATCTGCAGCTTTTACTACTCAGGCTAAAACTTTGCAGATTAAAGCAAAAGACACTTTAGCAAGCGCTGCACATTTAGAAGTAGAAAAACAATTGGCAGAAAGTGCGATTACCTTAATAAAGAACTACTCAAAAACCTTACCGATATCAGCAACAAAAACAAGCAAGATTCACCTGATAATGCCTGATAAAAATAAATGTTTAGCTTTTATTCATTTCTTAAATAATCAAGGTAAAAACAACAGTAGCATTAGCTGCACTAGCCTAATAGGACTGAATGAAGCACAGGAAAAAGCTAACATCTTAAATGCAGATGTCATTATTTCAGCAAATATATCTCCTAAACAAAGTGTTGTTGAAATAGGAGGAATGGACGATATCAATCAAGTTATGACTCACCAGAACTCTGCTAAAGCAAGCGAACAATTAGAGAAATTAATGATACTTGCCAAAAACGCAAACAAATCAAGCATATTTATCAGCTTACGTGCGCCCTACGATATAACACGTTTTGGCGCTTATGCTGACGCAGTACTAGCAAGTTACGCATACAATGTTAATATTTCAGATGATGGTAAAACAATCACCAGTGCTGCATTTTCTGCTTTAGCTAGAGCTATTTTGGGTAAATCAGACATCACAGGACAACTGCCGGTAACTATCTCTCAATCATCTGAATTGGTAAAGCGCTAGAATGTTCAAAATTATTCAAAGGCATAACTTAAGCATCCTTGGAAAAATTCCGGAGCATCGACTATTAGCCTTAGATGTTTTACGCGGTATCACTATTATGGCGATGATACTGGTCAACAGCCCAGGAAACTGGTCATCTATGTATGGTCCATTAAAACATGCTAAATGGCATGGTTGGACGATGACAGATCTTATCTTCCCCTTTTTTATTTTTATCGTCGGTGTATCCATTAGTTTTTCAATCACTATACAAAAAAACAAAGATCTCACCAACAAAGAAATCCTGTTCTCTGCCGCTAAACGAACAGTAAAACTGATTTTATTAGGCTGGTTTTTAGCACTTTTTTACTATCAATTTGGCAACAGTCATTTTAATTGGCTCAATGACAAACTATTTTCAATAAGAATTATGGGCGTTTTACAACGTATCGGCTTGGTGTATTTCATTTGCACACTATTATTTCTCTATTTCAAACCCAAAAGCCTGCTCATTTGGAGCCTAGCCATTTTGGCTTTCTATACTTGGGTAATGTTAGCTGTTCCTTATGTTGATATTCAAAATAATATCACCTACCAAGGGTTGTGGTTAAATGGTAATAACTTTAGTGCTTGGTTAGATAATCTGATACTTACCCCCCCAACATGTTTACGCACAAGCTGAACCATTTAGTTATGATCCTGAAGGACTGTTTTCTACCTTGCCTGCTATTTCAACTTGTATTTCTGGCGTTTTGGTGGGTCTTTACTTAATCAGTAATAAAGTCAACTTGCTTAAACAGATTTTCACATTACTTTTGGCAGGCATTGTTTTATATATTTTAGGGCAATTATTGTCTTGGTATATTCCTATTAACAAAGCACTTTGGACACCAAGTTATGTGCTGATTTCTTCTGGTTTTGCCACTGCCACCTTAGCAATATGTTTATACCTTATCGATATTAAAAATTATAAAAGCTGGACCACACCTTTCATTGTTTTTGGTGCTAACTCAATCGCTTTTTTTATGTTTGCAGGGGTATTAGGCAGGCTGCTAAACATGTTGCCGGTCAATGACAGTCATTTGAAGCACTGAATAAATGAAACACTGTTTACCCCCTATTTCGAACCAGTAAATGCCTCATTAATGTACTTCCTCTTTTTTTTATTAATTTCTTATGCCGTAATGCTTTTTATGTATCAAAAAAATATCTTTTGGAAAGTATAATTTATGTAACCCTCTCCATTTAAACTATCGGTGTAACCGATAGTTTGTAACTTCAATTATCAAGCAAGTCCTCTTATTCTTTGTCTATATCACCAATGAGCAAAAATTAAGAATTATCTATGCAACAAGCATCACCTATTACCGTTAGAAAGCAAATCCGTAAAGGTAAATTAAAACAACCGACATCAGGTCTTGCCCCCGGATATGTGCAGTGCAACCTTGTTATTATGCCAAAAAAATATGCGGATGATTTTTCGAAATTTTGTCAACTAAACCCTAAGTCATGCCCTTTGATTGCCACAAGTGAAAAGGCTGGGGACTTTGCCATTGAAAAGTTAGGCTTTGATTTAGATTTACGTACCGATATCCCCTTATATCGTATCTACGAGCATGGCGAATTAACAATAGAAACAAGAAATATTCTTGATGTTTGGCAAGACGATTTTGTTGCTTTTCTCTTAGGTTGTTCATTCTCATTTGAAGAAGCTTTATTAGCCGAAGGAATAGAGATTAGAAATATTTCTGAAGGCAAAAATGTGCCTATGTATAAAACAAATATTAACAATGTCCCTGTGAACCAGTTCAGCGGAAATATGGTGGTAAGCATGAGGCCGATGAAACCAGCAGATGCGATTAAATCAGTAGGCATTTGTAGCCAATTTCCAAAAGTACATGGTGCTCCCATTCATATTGGCGACCCTAGTTTTCTGGGTATTTCAAATATCGAAAAACCAGACTTTGGTGACGCGGTTACCAT
>MAAB01007546.1_pt1 | contig 23980 bp, 26 predicted proteins | sample 1115991 | NCBI WGS metagenome assembly MAAB01 (sample SAMN04961124, study PRJNA320927) | seawater metagenome | isolation source: sample BD02T18 sea water enriched with oil for 18 days | place: USA:Gulf of Mexico | collected 2013-07-27
GGCAAGCATTGGTGAGACCTGGGGCTAGATAGTTGATACGGGAGAAGCTACAGACCCACAGATTGGAGATATTTGGGACTGAGATGGGGGTTGTGAGATATGTGGTTGGGGTGGGGCTTGAAGTATGGAGATGGAGCTGATTAGGGGCTTTAACCACCACATCCACAAGCCCCCGATAACCCGCATTCCGTGCAACTCCCAGAATGACCTTAAACCAAATAACCACGGGGCTTAAACACCTATTGTCCCCTGCACGGAACTGCAAAAAAAAATGACCGAAAAGTACACAGAAATACGGCAGGGCAGGAGTGACCGCGCTTGCAGAAGGGCATGGGCCTGAGCCTAAAGGGGTTGTAGAGCATGCGAGTAAAAAAAACAGGGTGAAAAATTACAACTTGAAGGGACTGAATGCAGCTGAAAAAAGCCTTGTCTGCTGGTTATTATTGCGCTAATTAGACTAATATACGCTAGTCACAAAAAGGCCCACGCTTGGTGGGCTGGCTAGTACTTAAGGTATCAACTATAAAATATTAAAAACCAAATGCCGCCGCTAGTGAGATCAAGGCAATTACAATTGCCAAAATTGATATTCGATAAGCGACTCGACCCGATTCCATTTTTTCGTTGTGCTGCCCTTCCTGTTGCTCGATTAACTCACGTTGCTGATTAATTAACTCTGCTTGCTGCTTTATCAATTCTCTATGTTGTTTATCTGTGTGTGACGACATAAAAAGGCCACCTTCATAATTAAAAATTAAACTTGGATATAGTTGTGCCCATCTAAGCTTAGCTGAAAGCTCTGTTCATATAACTCATTATCACCATATGTACAGGTCAGGCCTACATCGATGCGTTCCGGCACTTCTTCATTTGACCTAGCCGTAAATTTAAACTCATGCTTTGCATCACTATCAGAAAAGTCGGAATTTCCGGATAGACCAACTCTATTGACCTCTGGAAATATGAATGCCTTTAGGTTAACACCTGGTTTTCCAGAATTTTTGAATGTAATGCTATAATGCATCTCACCACCATAAATCGAAGTCCTACCGGCAGATATAATTGAAAAACTGGGCTGAGCAGCAAGTTTTAGCTTTTGGCCCTCTAATTCATACCCTTGAATATCAACTTTCATTTGCTCCCTTGCTACTTTAACCAACTCCTCATGCTGCACTACAGTTTTTTTAAGTTCTTCTGCTTGCAACAATAACGCATCAGTATTTTGCGTAAGTTCTTTTTGCTGCTGGATATACCCAAGAATCAGCCAAAAAAGCATTAACGGCCCAAAGACCCCAGCAAAAAAGTCACCAAATTCGTTAAGTGGCATTATTTGAAGGTCTGAAAGGCTTGCCCACCTTAAACCGACAATTAACCCAATATAAATAACAGATACAATAATTCCAATTATCGTCACCTTGAATAGCTCCCAGCGTGCAAGTTAATGGCGTAGGTTATTAACTTATAAATGATTGTCAATTCAAATCTTAACGCCAGTCATTTTAGTTACAATACCAATCTAGCGGTCTTACTCTGACCTATACCGCTAAAGCCGCTGTTGGCGTGCCTCAAACGAGAGCTGGCTATACAGAAAACCTACATCTAACTAGGTAAAGTAAATTTTAACGAGGCTGTTAGCAGTGTATGATCCAGATATGGTGTCGACTTTTAAATAACAGTTACTACTCACTTAAATATTAAGAAAGGAATATTTTTTTATGACTTCAGAATTTATTACCGATAAAGAGTTTTCCCCCGAAATTGGTAAGTGTTACGAAATTCACTTTGGTGAGATTGATTACCAAGGCTCGGTGGGTTTAGTTGCAACTAGAATTAAGGTCATCTGGGGGGATGGGAAACAGAATTGGATAGACTTAACAAATGGCAATGTAAGATTAGACACTGCTCTTTTTGATTTTGAGGTAAGGGCTTATAGAGAAATGGACCCTTCAGATGCCACTAAGATGCCATTGAAATTATTTAGTCTATAAATGTTTGCCCCAATCCGCTGACGCCGTCGACGCCAAATCAGTGAAATTTAGCCAAATGCACCGCCGGACGACTTGACCGGCGACGGCGTCGTTAACTTGAACGGCAATTAAGACTTCTAAGGATGTGGCTAGCAAAAAACTGTACTTACGCCATTCGCCGCTTAGTTTCATCTCTAGCCGCTGATATTGTATCGAAAGCCCCTGAAATCAATGTATCAACAGCACACCAAATACGCCCAGAATTGTAAACCTTTCCGTTCAGAAGAGGCTTCGCTGGCGACATTGCCGGCCCAAGCTTATACACAAAGTGGTCATCGTTTGTAACAGGCCAGTTTTCATTAATAGAGTTAAGATCATCGACTACTTGATAGCTATCAATGTGATGTACTGACATTAGCTTCCCATCTTTTCGAAAGGCTATGTAGTTTGGAGGCGAAGAAGGCCAACCATTCCCGCCCACAGGGTGGAAGTAGCTGCTGTCTTGCTTTATCACATCTACCCATGTGTATCCTGCACCCGTTATTATTTCTTTCTTAGATAGCACAACACAAAATGCTCGATTGTCGTTTGGCGACGTCATAGTGATATATCCTTTTAAATGGGTAAGTAATTCTTTTAACCATAGCTTTTCTTCAAGCTTACTAGTTTCCCCCCTGGATTTCCTTATCATTTTGGTTAGATCGCCCCATGAATAATGAACAACAGGACAACCGCTAACCTCATTAGATTGACGGCGAATAGCATACTCCCTAGAAGCTGCGCTTAGAGTTACAAGAACTTGCTTTTCCTTTGTGGCGTGCAGGGAATGCTGGGCAAACCTTGCCGCGTACTTAGATAGCTGTTTAGTGCTTGGTAATAACCAAAGTTTCTTTGCCTCGACAATAATATGAAATGCCCCCTGCTGCCTAATTTCAAGATCAGTATAACCTCTGTCTTTCCCTGATTTTTGTAAATCAATAGTGACTTTTTCTAAGTCGATATTAGCTGAGCGTCCAATGCAAGATAATATAAAATTCTTTAGAAAAAATGGAGATTTTGACAAGACCCACCCTAGAGCGTAGGTAGCACTATTTTCATCGTCACCATTCAATCCAAATACACCAGAGCACTCATTCTTAAAAATTGATAATTCAGGCAAAATTCATATTCCAATATTCAATGTTATTTAGGTCTTGATCTTAAAAATAATAATTCTCAAACTATCCAACCGATACGAATTACCAGGGGTATTTTCAGTGTACATACTTGTTGATATTCTTCTGTATGTTCAAGACCATTTTATTTTTCTTTCTTTCCCAATCATCAACAGGATCTTGTTTACTCCAGGCCTGCATCAGCCTTCTTTGCTGCTTACTTAGCCTTGTACTGTACCTATCGGACATATATAGGTAAGTACGTGCAATATCACCCCTTACATTAGGAGGTGGCTCTGCTATCTTAGCTTTAAATTCAATCTCTACATCACACTGCCCATAGGCACGCTTTTCACCAGGTATCATGCCGAACTTATAGTTAGACCTATCTCCATTCACTTCGCCCACAGCAGGTACTAGGTTATGCATATCAGATTCCATTTGTTTGAATAGAGGGTCCTTCCTGCAAGCCTTTCGACCACCATCTTTCCAGCACTGTAAATGCTTCCCGAAGTGATGGGCAGGCATGACATGCTCCCATTCTATTCGACTTGCTCTCTTAGGCTGTTTCCTAGGTATGTATCCACAACTACTCCAGTCAGGTGTAAGCCTCTTTTTCGTGCTGTCAGGAGACTTCTTTTTAAGTGAGTAATCACAACCACAATAGAAACTAACTTGATGACCCTTGTATATTTCTTTGGCTAGTATTCTCTTAGATTTACTGAATGACATGGCGTCTCCGGCGACGACACTAATTGGTAAAAAGAATGTAAAAATTAGAAATATTTTAAGCATTGAACCTTTTCCTGAGGTTGATTCATTTAATGTAAACAACTTACAGGTTCCAATATCGAGAATTAGAGCTTACAGAAATTTCATTGATATAGACTGACAACGTCGGCGCCAATGTATTCTCCTCGGTTAATAGAGGATACTTGACTACATTTTTAGTAGCTTTTTCTAATTCGATTAAGTTCGATGTTAAGGCATCAACAAGTACACCCCACTCAAATTTATTGCTTCCAGTATCTTGCCCTAAAGCGTGAGAAATAGAATCTGCCCTCTCTGAAATGAAGGACAATAGGTCTACTTTATTTTCAATACGTGTAGAAATTTCACTGGCTAATTCACAGTCTACTTTAAACTCACTAAATTCCTTCGATATTCGCTTTTCTTCAAGGTCCGATTGCTTTAATTTCTTGCTGTAGTGGTTGTTAGCAAAGTCAGCAGCGACAAAGAATAGAGGTGCTGCAACTATCCCGCCGAGAACAGTTGTTCCTAGGGCCATACCTCCACCTCCAGCCGTTAGTGCACCACCACCAAACCACGCTAGGGTTGCATTGGTGGCTGCAGCACCTGAAAGGCCGCCTATAGCTGTTCCGGTTGATGCCGTTCCTAAAACACCTACTGCACCGTAGCCAGCAAGGGATGCAGCTAACCCAGTTGTGCCTTGAAGGCCTGACTTTAAAGCATCGCTACCATCCGCCCCTGATTCATTTATAGATGCATTAATAGTCCCATCAAACTTATAGCTCTCTTCACTTTCAATATCTCTGTCCATTCCTTGAGATAGATTTTTTACTTTTGATAAGGTTAGCCGGGCATTTTCAAGAGAATTTAAAGTGAATTGAACTTGTTCTTGGAAGTTTTCGGTTGCAGTATCAACAGTCTTTTTGGTTGTACTTTGAAGGGATTTATAATTCTTAAGGTAGCTTTCAATATTCTCAAGATTTCGATTGTGATTTTTTCTGGCTTCTAATGCACTTTTACTATTATCTATAATGTTGAATATTGACATGGCTAGCTATCATCCTTAATTAAGATATGAAGAATACCTAATTTGAGTAGCTCAGTCACTATCGTCATCAAACATTTGATAGTGTATTCACTTACTAAAAAAATATTGAAATACCCCGCCTGTCACGACGGGGTATTTACTTGAATTTAACGATCTTTAAGTATTGCAATCGTAATCAAATCGGATATTTCACTGCGCCAATCACTGACCTCCCAATATCATTGCTATCACAGTAGATTCCTTTCATGGTGCAAGCTTAATAAACTCGAGCTGGATTCTAAATAAGCCCCAACTCTTCTAAAGTAGATCTTGGCGTATTTGGATTTGATGCCGCTGCCTGTTGAACTTCAGAACTATAGTCGTCAGCCAATTCATTGAGTGCGTCTATAGGTGTATTCAGATTTGATGCTACTTGCACTCTTACCAATACAGAATCATCACGAATTAAGTAATCTAAGACACTAGAGGATGCATTGGGGTGGGCGGCAAGGCTTTGACGGACTAATGTATTGTCGTCATCTGCAAATCTACAGAGAATGGCGGCTGGGGTATTGAGATCTCTCACTAATTCAGCGGCATTGCTGAGACTATCATCCCCACTCACAATCATTTTTATGACTGATTCTGGTGTATTGGTATTTCCAGACACTGCATTTCGAACATCTTGATCTACATCACCTGCAAGCCTCTGGAGTAGGGATTGGGGTAAATTTTCCATACCTGCCAGCTCCACTCTTTTTTGTGAAGAAAGGTTACCTTCAATCCTTTCAAATATTTCAACTGGAGCGTTTGGATTATTAGCTACGGCTAGAGTTAATTCTCCAGTCGCCCCACTTTTGTTAGCCAATTTAACCAATAGTTCTTTGGGCGTTTCGAGGCCCTGTGCAATGCAGATTAACGCATCTTCTAGATTGTTATTTCTACTTCCTAGCTCTAATTTAACAATCGCACCAAGTATTGCCAGTGAGTCCTCGTAGCTGTTCGAATCATATTTCTTTGGGATTGAAAAAATTGAGTTAATCATAACGTGTACCTTTAAATTTGGGGGGTGTTGGTGTTAATAGTATCTGGGGGGTGTGACAGGTTGTGTCATGGGCTATATTTGATTAGCCAAATTGGTGGTTAATAACTAAGCCTAATTATTTCTTAAACCAATCTCTAAGCATCTCAGCAGCAAAACCAACAGGATCTTTCACTACTCCAATGATGGGCTTACCAATGCCTTTACCGGCGTGGTAAAAGGACTTAAGCACCTTGCCCTCATCCATTGCTTCATTGGCTTTGTCCATCTCTTCAATTCCTTTCTCGAAATTCTCTTCGTGCTTATCCATTGTTAATTTCCTTCTTGGGTGGTTTAGATGGTAGTTGCAGCACAAGGTCGCCTAGCTGTTCACTCACCAAGCGCAAGCGTGACGACTGAATGTGTGCATATCGTGTTGTGGTTTGTGGTGAGTGATGTCCAAGCAGGTGTTGAACATCGTACAGAGTGGCCTTGCCAGAGTTGATCAATATCGAAGCAAAGCTGTGTCTTAGGTCATGAATCCTCAAGTGCTCTAAGATGCCTGCTCGTTCCTTGATTCTTTGAAAGGCTTTCTTTGGGTGGGTGATTGCTTTGCCTTGGGCTGCACCGGCAAAGATATAGGGGTTGTGGGGCTGCCTCAGGTGACTTTGCTCCTCCAGCACAGAAAGGGCAGCGTTGTTGATCAACACCGTCCTAGAGAGCCCTGCTTTGGTATGGGGCAGGAATAATGATGCCTTGCCATCCTCAAGAGTGAAGTCCTTCCACTGAGATCTGCATATCTCCCCAATACGCATTCCAGTGAGCAGCGCAAACTTCAGCGCATTGGCCCCAGCACCGCCCTCATCCTCGTCACAGGCGCGTATGAACCGTACGATCTCGTCTTTAGACAAGAAGCGTTGAACAACATTGTTCTCCTTTAGTTTCTTGATGTACGTTCCTGGATGTTTCTCAACGAAGCCCCACTCCATAGCTAACCTAAACATCCTCAAGATACAGCTACGGATTCGATTCACCGTGGCAGGCTTTAAGCTCACTAGAGCACCGTTGAGCACCATTTGAATGTTGTGCTGTGTGATGCGTGTGAGAGCGAGCTGTTTCCAAGTTGGGTAGAGATATTTCTTCAAGATTGCCAAGTCATTACTTACAGTAAGCTTGTGGACACTGGCGTAGGGTACGTAATGCTCGATAGCGAAGTCATAGAATGTAATATCCTGCCTTTTCTCATCTCTGAGCTGCTTAGGGTCGTGCCCCATGGCGATATTCTTTCGATGCTCGCCAGCGATTAGCCTAGCTGTATCAATATCAACACTGGGGTACTCGCCAATCACCAGGCTACGTTTAGAGCCTTGGAATTGGTAACGGAACAAGAAGCGCTTCTTACCCGATTTGCTCACGATGACCTTGAGGCCAGTACATCCCGTATCTGTGTATTCAGTTTCTTTGCTGCGATTTGTCGACGGCGTCGGCGGAAGCTTGTCTAGAATAGATTTTGTGAATCTATACTGTCGTTTGTTCATGGGTTAATCCTCCTTAGTGAAGTAGCTGTTTGTGACAGGCACAGCCAAGCCTTCACCTGATGCGTGAATTGTTTTAGTTACAGGTGTGGGTGGTGGTTATTTAGAGAGGTGCTTTTCTAGGGCCTTGGCGTCGATGGCTAGCTCGTGAAGGAATAGCTTGTCTTTAACAGCCATTAACACCTTTTCGGCCCGCAAGATGGCAGCTAGGAAGCCTGCATTGTTACTACTCTTCTTGGTAAATGCTGGATGCAATACTCTAGACGTGAAGTCAGCCCCTTTAGCCAGCTTGGCTAAGCATTCCGTTATCTTGCTCACAGGGATAGCTTCATTAGAGAAAAGGCCATCCTTGTCATTGCTAGTAATCCTTAAAGATAACTTACCTTCCACATGACCTAGCTCGTACTGCACTAGCTGGGTTTCATCACGTAGCTTGGGGGCTGACCCTTTGCGGATAACCTTAAAGTCCACTTTACTGTCGCCGCCGTCGCCGGTTTTAGTCTTCTTCGCTGATTTAGCGTCGACGACGTCAGGAATGATGCTCTTTATCTCAACTTTTTTGATGTCCTTTTTCATTGTTCATTCTCCTTGTATTGCTCTAGTGAAAGGTCTTTGTGGAACAGCAGGTAGATACCCTGTCCGTCGTCGCAAATGATGGTTAAGGTGAGTAGGTAATCTTCGCCAATCAACTCTTCCCATTCTGGGTATGTGACTGCATGCGTGAGCATTCTCCTAGTTGCTTCATCTTCAGGTTCTTCGTCATCGGAACATAGAAACCAAAGCTGGCAATTCAGCTCTTTCCATAGCTCTTCAGCTTCTTGTTCGCTGTCGAAAGGTTCGAGCAGGTGAGATTGGACTTGGGTGATTAGATCGGGGGTGAGAGGCAGTTGTGTGAGGTCAGAGTACTTGGTGATCTTATGCATATATAAACTTCCTAGTGATTAATATCAGGAAATTAATATATGTTTGAGAGTGGGGTTGTTGCGGGGGTATAAATCTAGTTTACCTGAATATACGCCAAGCATCGGAATATGGACGATGCAGATAAGAAATTGGAGGCTGGCCTTGGATCAATTTGTGATTGATTCGATGCCCGTTTGAAAGATTATATTGCATATTGTCAGGTACACCTACTGTGTATGCGGCCTAAAACTTTTATGGAACTTAAGTGCATAGCAGTCTTGCTTATAGATAGCAATTCATACACTATTATTAGTAATGAGGTTTTCTAGACTACAGCCTAGTCTAGATACTGACAAGGATGTCATCTTTCGAAGCTATCAAATCACTGATAAGCTCAAAGTTACGTCTATCTAATTAAGTTAGTGACTGGCGTCTCCAAAATGTTAAACAAGCTCAAAACCACGACGATCGTATCGACCTTTGATCCAATAGACTTTCCAGCTTATGTTAATGAAGACCTTATACTCGACTATATGGTGAAAGATAAGGCAGTGGATTCTGGTCGGAGAAATAGCCCATCTGAAGCGGCCACGTCATTAGATTCTAATGAGCTAGATTTTCTACACAAAATTGAAACAATTGCTGTTCAGTCAACGCTTAAAGTTGGGGAGTCCACTAGGGCCTTGAGAGATAGTATTGATTCACTATCCATTACTGAAAGAGCTGACAAAATTGATAAGGTTCTGGAGGGTTTTGAAAGTGAAGTGCAAGTTAAATTCGCGCCACAGTTAAACGAGTTAGAAGGTTATAGGGTTGACGCCATTAATGCTGAAAAAGATTTGGCTGAATTTAAAAAGGATAATGCCCTTAGAAGAACAGCATCTTATCCCGAAAGTAATGTCCTCACATTTTCAATTTTAGGTTTTACTTTGTTGGTTGAAACTTTTTGCAATGGTTTCTTTTTTGCCAAAGGAAGTGACTTGGGATTGCTTGGCGGAGTGGTAGAAGCTGTTGTAATCTCCCTTATAAATATCTCGCTAGGTTTTATATTTGGAAGATTTATATTTTGTGAGAATAATCACATCTCGTCTGTTAGAAAGAAATCTGGAGCAGTATTTTCTCTTCTTTTCATAGTGGCGGCCATAATATTCAACCTATTTATAGCGCATTATAGGGCGGCTTTAGAGGCTAGCCCCGATCAAGCGACTCTCTTAGCAATCGAAACTTTCAAAAGCGGTATTCTCTCTATTTCAGATGTAGGGTCATGGCTACTATTCTTGTTTGGATTGTTATTTTATTCAATTGCAGCCTTTAAGGGTTATCACGCCGATGACGCATATCCTGGCTATGGGCGTATTTCTCGCCGAAAAAATAATACAAAAGGTGATATAGATGATTTTAAACAGCAAATAATCGATGAATTAAATGAATATCATAGCGAAACAATTATCCAAGTAGACCAAGATTTAAAAGGGGTAAAGCAAAAGCAAACTCAACTTAAATCTTTAATATCATCTTTTGAGCATCAGTTAGGTATATACAACTCTCATATTTTAAATTTGTATAGCAATTTAAATTATATAATTACAGTCTACAGAGAAAGAAATATAGAAGAGAGGGAGACTCCCCCGCCTAGTTATTTTTTAGAAGCTCATGGTAAAATTTTTCAACTGGAAGAAATAGATGGTGACTTTTCAGATAAGCGAGAGCACCTATCTGAGGAGGTAGAGAAACTATCAAAGAAAATAACCAGTGAAAAAAATTCATTATTGCAAGAAGTGGACAACTGGAATGGGAAAATAGAAAAAGCGGCTAAGTTATGATATCAAGAAAAAGAAGGATTAAGAATAAAAAGGACCAACAAGGCTATTTGATTCTATTCTTAGGAATTGTTGCTGTTGTCATGTTTGCTTTTTTTTACAATGAACATAAGTCCAATATAAAAATAAGAGACCAGGTGACACTGTGTCGCGAAGACGGAAAGATTTCGAAGGAAACAGTCTTACTGGTAGATGCGACGGACATTTTTACTGTATCGCAATCAATGGTCATTAAGAAAAAAATTGCTAAGGAGTTAAATAATGCAAAGATCGACGAGAGATTTACGGTATACATATTAAGTGAAGATGAAAATGGCTTTGCCAAATATCTGTCAGTTTGTAATCCAGGAGATGGGCAAGATAAGAACGAATTGGTTTCAAATAAAAGAAAACTAAATAAGGCGTGGGAAGAAGGGTTTTTTCAGAAAATAAACACAGCTATAGACGGCATAATGAAAAATAATACCTCTGATAAATCACCTATTATGGAGATGTTAAAGTTTTCTTCCATAGATACAATGATGGACTCAAAGGCTTCAATTAAGAGAATTATAATTATTTCAGACATGCTTCATCATACAAAGGAATTTTCACATTATAAGAACTATGAAAAATCGAATGAATTCTTAAAAAGTAAATATGGTTTATTGGTCAAGCCATATCTAAGTGATGTTGAGTTAACGATATATTATGTAAATAGAGCTAATGGAAGCGGCATTCAGAATAGAGGGCATATATTGTTTTGGGAGAAATATGTTCAGGCTTCTGGTGGTTATATAAGCAGTGTTCAGTCGATTTTTTGAGGGATAATTACGTGTCTGATGTTTCAAGTACTATTAGTGGTAAAAATAAATCTGAGGTATATCGGTTTTCTGTTCAAGGTGCTTTTGCATTGGCGGGAATGGCCGGGGCAATTGGTATATTTCTAGGCGTGCACTTTAACTCCTCAATATTGAGTGTATTTATTCCTTTACTCATTATGGCTATTTACATATTTTGGATGCTTAAGACTGAAACTGACTTACCAAAAACAACAGTTGGCGATAGCTTTTATTACTTAGGTTTTATATTTACCCTTGTTTCACTTGCGGCGTCTTTAGCATCACTATCAAATAACGACGGTGTAAATATGAACGCCATTATTGGTAGCTTTGGGGCGGCATTAACAACAACTATAGTAGGTTTGGTAGCTAGGCTGTTCGTTACTGCATTTGCAGTTGAGACTAAAGTTCGAAGAGAGCGATTAGAAGAAGAATTGGAGCGTTCAATTACGAGTCTATCTGAAAAACTGAAAGAGTTAACAACATATTCCACTTCCTCTCTTATTGAAGTTCACGCTCAAACAGCAGAAACATTAAAATCAACACTACTCGGTTACCAAAAAATCAATGAAAATGTAGCAAGTTCATTTGAATCCTCAATGGAGCAGGGAGTGAGTGGAGTCAAAAGTGCGCTGGAGCAACTTGCCATTAAGGTTGATAGTATTGAGGTTGATCCCCGTCCACTAGAATCTACCTTTGATGAGTTTATTAGTGTTATTGATGCACAAAGAGAAAGCTATAGTTCGTTAAATGATAATATCATAGATTCAAATAGCAAATTGTCGTCACAGTTATCAAACTCAAATTCATTGATCGCTGATCATATCTCGAATTTAGAAAGTGAATTAACTGACGTAGTATCAAAGCATTCGCAGTCCTATGAAGATGCTTTAGGTAAAATTGCATCGTCTATATATTCTAGCCTGGGAGAGATGAAAGATATAAAGTTGGAAGCTAAGGAAGTGGCCGAAAAAGAGTTGAACCACATTGGTCATGAAATAAATGACTTTTCATTAATGATAAAAAAGTGGTCTGACTCTGTTTCGGATTCATTTAGTAATTTTTCTTCCATATCCGAATCAATGACTTCAAACGCAGTATTAGTCTCTAATAGTATAAAAAGTATTGGTACTACTGTAGAAGATTTAAATAATCAGACATTAAATGTAAAAGATCTAAATACACCTGTGCTTGAATTAATTGACGTGACAAAGCTCCTGAATACACAGGTGACAGATTCAATGGAGGCTAGTCAAGCTGCAAATGCTAGCCTACTAGCATCCGCCAAAACAACAGAAGATGCTTCAAGTCAGGTCGCAAAAGATATATCTAAAGTTTATAGCTCACTGGCAAGTCAACTTGAATCATTAAACGAAATTAAGATTCCAGACAATGGATGATCAAAATTCACAGCCAATAGTTGAAGTCTCACTGACCGAGTTGGCATTCATTTTCTTCTTTATATTGTTGATTTTTTCATCGTGGAAAGTAAATAACTTAAATGAGTCTATTAATGAACAGAAGTCAGAAAACAACTCATTAAAGAATGATATTTCAAATCTTGAAAATACACTTGATGAGGCAGTAAAAATAGAATCATTCGGTAGTGTAATAGACCCTAAGGCACTGATTGCAGATCTGGCTTTTTCTAAAGAGCAAGCTAAAAAAGTTCCTGAGCTTAAGAAAGAAAACAAAAAATTAACAGATAGTCTAGCTAAATACGAATCAGTAATGTCCGACAAGCTTAACAGCAAGGCTGATTTTAAAGTAATGATGAATAGATTAAATCAGCTAGACGAAATCACTAAGTTACTCGAAGACACCAAGAAAAAAGAAGTAAGTAGTAATAAAAAAGATGCTGATGGAAAAGCAAGTGTTAAAAATAAAACCAATCAACCTGACAAAACCCTATCAGAGGAAATAGAGTCCCTTATTCAACGTCAAAATGATATTCTTGGGCAAAATGTTAACTTGAGAAATAAATTGAAGAAAGTTGGAAATGGATTGGACCACCCCCCATGTTGGGCCCATCCAGATACGGGGGAAATTGAATACTTGTATGACGTGATAATTAATGAAGAAAGCTTAGAGTTTCTTCCCGGCTGGCCTCAATCTAGGGATGCTCAAGCAATGAATGATAACAATATCCTGATGGTACTAGGCCAATATAAAACCAATAAGGATCTCTGGAAGAAAAGTACTGCTATTTATCAAGGCTCGGTTGCTTTGAAGTGTCGTCATTTCGTTCGCATATATGATCATGCACGATCAAAAAATTCATTTAAATCTTACCTTTTAGGTATAGAGAGTCATTTTTATAAGCTTTTAATGCGGTCTGAATATGCCCAGTAACCTAGATATCATAGTTAAAGAGCGCACTAGATTTTTAGCCGAGTATGATAAGTTATATTCACAGTTAAAGAATGAGCAGAAAAAGAAGAAGCGTAAATATTTTAATTTTAAGATCTCAAGCGCATTTAATCGAGTTAAATCTAAATGGTTTGATTCGGATATTTAATTAAGGTTATAGCTAAACCTGTCGAAAAAGAAGCGCTTGAAATATTTTCGCGGGGATGTCGATAATGCTGTGTGGCTGTCTATAAGAAATGGAAGGAGGCCTGAACAAATTCACTATTCTGTTCGAAGACCGTTTAAAGGGCTATATTTAAAACTGGCAGTTACACAGAATGGATTACAGTCTCAAATTTAGTGAATTAAGAGCCAAGCAATCAAGTCGCGATCATAAATCTGCAGTTGAATAATATCCTCAGCGCTACCAGTAATGCGCTGATCTAAATACGCTTCACTTACTTTCCCTACTATATCAAATTCATTCCCTCTCCCGCATGATACAGAAAAAGGTGTTACAGACGCGCTGAACTCGCCAAACCTTTTAACGTCAGCTGACATATAGCATTCATTTCCAAGTCTAATAAGCCCTGGAGCTTTTTCCTGGTCGGAGATAAATATACTTGATATGAGAGTGCCGGTAATCGTATGTATACCTAATTCAATCCCTGGGTATACGTCAATTAATTTGTTTGTATTATACTTTGAATCATTCAGATCATTGCAGCCCGTCAACTGAATTATCAGCGACGAGACCAGTACTATTCTGTTAATTTTGCCCATACATATCCTTATCTGGGTCTTTAACTAGCCGGGGCAGGCTAAATGTAGCCTATCACGAATTTGAAATGCAAGGCTGCTATGGCTTGTCGATAACTGAAAAACAATCCCTCGGAATGACGGTATTGATATTCACCCGCCCCCTCAGGATACCCCCTTCAATCCCGTATCACCAAGCACCTAATTGGTATTGTATACCTCCAACCTAAGAGAATTTAAGGGCTGGTCAGCGAACTGTGGTCCGCCCCCACAATCCCCGTCGATCACTCAACATTGGCGACGACGGCGTCAGCGTTACTGATTGGTCATTCCTTTCTTAATTGCAATTTAAAGTGTGCTTAAGATGGAGGTTAGGCTGGTTATTATACCTGTGAGACTTCGCGACCAAAGTCAAAAATGGTTCGGAGCTTCATCAAGCAGCCGCTTAGGGTGTTGCACTGATCTCTGAGCTGGTATTTTCACTCTTTTCTTGGGACTTGGCCAGATTTTGGGCATTTTGCTCTAGGCCACTGGGGACAATTGAAATTAGGCCCCTAGGTATAACCAGGTCTTTTTCCCCTAAAAGCTTAACCACTCCATATATTGATATATAGGTTATAAAGATAAAAATAGGGATTTGTAGTGCTCTGAGTAGAGTTAAGGTTATCTTGTGTTGTAGGTCGGCGGCTTTGTCAAATGATTCCTTTTCAATATGCATTCTAATTTCTTGATTGGAAGTTCCGACAGTTTTTGTAAAATATTCTATATCTTGAATTAGATTTTGATGCCTTTCATATTTCTCTTTGATTGATCTGGCGTCACTATGGGAGCTATCTATTTTGTTAATTATATCTGTCATCTTTATAGTGATAGACGGGTTAAGTCCCTCATGCTTCTTTAATACTTTTTCGTTGTCTTTGATATATTTTAAAGTGGTATGAAGGTTGTCTATTAGCCTGATGGAGATGGATTTGAATTTCTCAATTTCTTTATGTGAGGTGACGGTGTTATCTATATAGGACAATTTATTTAGCAGTCTTCCGCTACTTTCATAGAACTTTCTAAAATTGATTGCATTGGATATTTTATCCTTTAGTTTATTGAGCATATTTTATTAACCTAATAAATCCACAGCACTTTGCTGGCTGGACTTCCTTGTATTAAAGCATTTCATTGTGGGGGCAGAGCTAGAGTGATCGCCCATATGTGGAACCTGTGCTGGTGGTACGCCACCATTTAACCAGATAGTAAGCGTGGCTCTTATATCCGCTTCCTAAATTCGCCTTATAACCTACCAGTCACAATATGGCTTTATTTATAACCAAACCATATCAGATAAGCCCCACCCCAACCACATATCTCACAACCCCCATCTCAGTCCCAAATATCTCCAATCTGTGGGTCTGTAGCTTCTCCCGTATCAACTATCTAGCCCCAGGTCTCACCAATGCTTGCCTAACCTACCACCCAGTGCTGACGCCGTCGACGCTCCGGTTCATAGGCGGTGCATTTGGTTAAATTCCACAGATTTGGCGACGACGGCGACAGCGGATTGGCCAGATTTTTTCTAATTTGGGAATTTGATCGAGAGGGAGAGTGGTAAAAAATAAAAGGGTAGAGGAATTGTTGGACTCAGAGGAGGGCGCAGGCACTCCCATTACAGTCTCTCAAGCATAAGCGAGGAAACGCGGCTGACTTAGTGCATAACTCCAAGTCCAACAGTTAAAATTTATACCTTATCCTCAATAGTGTCAATTTCAGGTGAGTGCGCCCTATTGGCGACGCCGGCGACAGCAGATTGGCCAGATTTTTTTCTAATTTAGGAGTTTAAGCAGGCGGGAAAATTAGCGGGCACATTTAACGCCCAATTTTTTAAGTGTTCGTATTTTGTAGGGGTAAATTGATTTGGCTATTTAATAGTACGAAAATTGAACATATGGTGATGTAGAGTGGGAGAAGCTTCAATTTAAGCAGAATAACAACAGAATGAATTTAGTAGACCAGAAACAAAAAAGCCCCATAAACGATTAATTTATAGGGCTTTCTTTTTGAATAATGGTGGGCTGCACAGAGTTGAACTTTGGACCAGCGCTGACTTTATATGAGTTGGTCCGCTGCTTTCTTTTAGGGTAGTCGGAAACGAAAAAATCCCAGTTTCAATGACGAAACTGAGATTCTTTGAATAATGGTGGGCCTCCCAGACTTGAACTGGGGACCTGCCGATTATGAGTCGCATGGCCTGACTATAGGGCATTTTAACCTGACACTATTGTATTCTGTCAGTTATAAACATTGCCCAAAACAAGTCATGGGAGTATAAAAGCCTATTCGTGTATAGGTAATAAGCATTAACTAAAAGGACGTTTTCGCTAGCATGGACAAAAGAAAGCTTAGTGAAGCCGACATCATCAGTAAATTCATCCTGCCAGCAGTAGTGAGCGTAGGCTGGGACGACATGCTCCAAATTAGCCAAGAGGTGAAACTGCGCTATGGTAAGGTAATCGTGTGCGGTAATTTAGGTGTACGCAAAACCGTAAAATTCGCCGACATTGTTCTATATTGCAAGGCCAGCATGCCCCTAGCGGTAATCGAAGCAAAAGCCAATAAACACGAAATAGGCAAAGGCATGCAGCAGGGCTCAGATTATGCCCGCTTATTAGATGTACCGTTCGCCTTTACCTGTAATTGTGATTGTGATGGATTTACCTTGTCACGACAAAACCTCCGAAGTTATGTCCAAAGGATATTTACTATTAGCTTTAACTGAGCCTCATTTACTTGAAAGGGCTTCTGGGCATGACGTTGGTTTAACCGTTAAGCATTTAAGATTTGGTGATGTGGAGCGATTAAATATTCCTATTCATCCCTTAGAGAAGCAGCACAGATAACTGTAAGAGTGAGTGACTTAATGACGGTATGTGACACCTTAAAATCACGCATAAGTGACCCCCAGACCACACAGCTTCACTTAGCCGATACCATGGCCGAACAGGCGTTGAACTAATGTGACCATAATCAATAAGGATGTTGTGAGTGTAAAAGGCATTTTATTTAAATTTTTATCCAACAATGATACATGCATGGGAATTGGATTAGCTGATGTTATTTCTGGCAGGTTGGTTTATTTACAGAAGTGTTCATATCATAAATAATATAAAAAGCATGGGAAAGTGAAAGCGTATGGATGCTGCTTGGGATATACAATTTACAGAAGAATTTAGGAAGGATTTAGCGGACTTTAAAAAGAATGGAAATGTCGGCTGGATCGCTAAATTAGACTTTCTAAAAAATGGACCTATTACAAAAAACAATAATCTAAAGCCACTTAAGTCTCGTCAAAAATCCTATCGCTGGCGAAAAGGAGGGGTAAGAGTTATTTTCAGGTTACTTTCTGAGAGTAAGGTGGTTCTTCTTTTAAGAGCTGGTGTTCGTGGCAGCATATACAACAAAAAAATACCCAAAAAAAATAGTGCATCAGGGAAGTTATCCGAACTTTATTCCCCTTCAGTAGGTCCGATTTTAAAGGATGAAAATGAACGCTCAGAAATAAGTCCGGTTCATAACCTTTCATCTGATTTATTTGGCTATGATGAAGGTGAAGACGGTGTCATAGAAGAGTTGTTTATAGATGAACATGAGTTGTATTTATTAGGTATACCTGATGAGTATCATGAGCCCCTATTAAAATGTGAATCCATAGAAGATGCGGTATCTCTTGGTATTAGACCAGACATTGTGCGAGATATCGAAGAATACATTACTTCTCCAGTTACACATCAAATAGGGCGTGTGTATTCGCTTGATAGATTGGATCGAGTAAACACTATTCAAGAAAAGCCTTTGCAGCACTTCTTGGTTGCTTTAGATCCACAGCAAAACAGAATAGTTGAAAAAGATATTCTAAATGGCCCTTGGATGGTAAGGGGAGGGCCGGGAACTGGAAAGACGTTAATCAATTTGGCCAGAATGAAACGTGTATTAGATGAAGGAATTGGCCGTGATATGTTTTCTCAAGGAGGAAATAATATTGGTTTTATTACATTTAATAAGCCTTTGTCAGAAAGCGCGCGCACCATGTTTGGGGCACTTGTTCGTGATTACAAAGAAAATTATGTCGAATTCACAACACTAGATAGCTTGGTTTATAAGTTACTTAATGGAGCAAGTATTCGCTCTTCAAATATTCCTAAAGAAAAGATCCTCATAGGACTAATAGGCAAGGCGATTGATAATCCAAACCTTGGGGCATTTTCTAGTAATGATCTAGATAGGCTGATCAAGAATAGAGGGTTTAAGTTTCTATTTGATGAATTTGAAGAGGTGTTGCTGTCAAATGATCTGATGAAAGTATCTGACTATGAAAATTTTACTCGATCAGGTCGCAGGAGTCGTGTTAGCAAACAGCAAAGGCCGTTAATTCACAAAATATTCAAGAACTGGCTGCTTGAATTAAAGAACCATAAATACACAACTTTTTCTGCAAAACGTTTATATGTTTTAAGAGGGCTGGAAAAAGGGCTGATTGACTTGCCGTATAAATTTGACTTCTTATTTGTTGATGAGCTTCAAGATTTATCAGTTGTAGCCATTAGGTTGCTCACTTATTTGGTGTCTGATGTATCAAGATTGTCATTTACTGCAGATACGGCTCAATCCATATATTTGAAATCACCATCGTGGAGCAATGTCTCGCCTAATATAAAGTTTACAAACCGTAATAGCTTTATTCTCAAACAGTCTTATCGAATGACGAAGCAAATATCGAAAGCAATTGCACCATTAAGGCTGAACTCTGGCGAAGGTGAGGGGGAGGACGATGGAGTTGAGGACGCGCTATTTACAGGTGAAAAACCAGTTTGGTTGCAATGTGATAGCAGTCGCCACAGTGAGGTAGTTAGTGGCTTGATATCGAGTATTAGTCATCACAAGAAAATAAATCTTAGTCAATTTGCGGTTATAACCCCTGATAAATCATCATGTACTGATGTTTCTACTTATTTAACAAAAGCAGGTATTCCAAATCAGATTGTGAGTAGAAATGAAAAGATTAAGTTAAATGTCAGTCATATAAATATTATGAATGTCCATATTGCGAAAGGTCTAGAATTTCCATTTGTGTTTGTTATATCGGTTATCGGTGATAAATACCCTCAGTTTGCCGCACTAAGAGGTCAAATTGATGAAGACCAAATTCAAGAAGAGCATGAAAAAGCGAAGAGACTTTTATATGTCGCATTGTCTCGGGCATCAAGTGAGTTGTGGATGTTAACAGATTCAAGAAATCCAAGTTCTGTGCTTTCAAGTCTAAACTCACAAAACTGGGAACTTGAAAGTTTGGAAGGAGTGTGAAATGTCAAAAACCATAGAAGAACTTAGCAGGAAGTTTTTGGGTGAATCTGGTCCAGGTTTGAAGGATTTATCGCAAATTGAATCGAAAATAGTACCCAACTTACCAAGACGAGAATCAGGTACATATAGTTCGAGGACAGATGTTGATCTGTCTAAGCTAGAGATATTGCCTGAATATAAACTTTCTTTAGAGTTACTGAAGTTACCTGACAGTCCCCCATTGTTTGTTACTGGTGAAGCGGGCACGGGTAAGTCGACATTTATACACTGGCTTGTTTATCAGTTAGATAAATGTGCCATTGTTGCCCCTACTTCCATTGCGGCAATTAACGTAAATGGAGGAACAATACATTCATTTTTTTCATTACCACCTAAACATATTGACCCGGATGAAAATTTTCAATTAAGTTCTAGAAATAGGCTAGTAATTGAAAATCTAAAATATCTAATTATTGATGAAGTCTCCATGGTTTCTGCGAATATCATAGATGTTATCGATAAAATTCTTAAGACTACCCTTGATAGTGATTTACCATTTGGAGGTGTGAGGTTAATATTTGTTGGTGATTTATATCAGCTTCCACCTGTTGTTAAAAGTGACGAAGAAAGAACATATTTTGGTCATCGGTATTTAACGCCCTATTTTTTCTCTGCTGATGTATTTAAAACTGTGAAGATATATCCGGTTGTACTTAAGCAGATTCATCGACAAGCAGACGAAGAATTTAAGACTGCGCTTAGTTGTATTAGAACAGGGAGCGAACATCGAGAAAGTGTGGCCTTGCTAAATAGGCAGTGTTTCAGGGGCAAGCAAAATATTCATAACGATGATGTTTGCTTGGTACCTACCAATGCGATGTCTAGAGAAATAAATATTAAAAAACTAAATGATATAGACGCTCAAGAAGTGATTTTTAATGCAATCGTTACAGGGCGTATACCTGCTAATAAATGGAGTTTAGCCATTCCTGATCGATTGCATCTAAAGGTTGGTGCAAAGGTTGTTTTTATGAAAAATAACATACCTAATTGGATTAATGGGTCTTCAGGGGTTGTAGTAGAGATAATTGAAGATAATATAAAAGTGAAGCTGTTAAAAAATGATATTATAGTTAGTGTGGAACGTGAAACTTGGGAACAGGGTGAATATACCTATAACTATGCAACTAAAAAGATAGAATCAAATGTTGTAGCTACATTTACACAGTACCCTTTGACATTAGGTTGGGCGATTACAATACATAAATCACAAGGTATGACATTAGACCCAGTCTCGATCGATATTGGAAATAGATCTTTCGAAAATGGACAATGTTATGTCGCGCTATCTAGGGCAAAAAGCTTGGAGGGATTAAAGCTAATGTCTCCTTTGCATATGAGTGACATAAAAGTTTCACCTGAAATAAATATATTTTATCAGCAGTTACTTGCTTCTAATTAATGCCCAATAATATGTGTGTAGAGTCTTCGGTACTTTAGATTAAATGGATATGATATGAAAGCCTTACTGGATAAATGTTCTTAACATGCAGCCAGCCACAATTAAAATATTTCTAACCGATGGTGAACTAACAGGTATTCGAACTGCTGAATTTACTGCACCAAGTCATTTGGCCAGCGTATTAATACCTTGCCTGAATTACAGTAAGCCGCTTGTTTATACGCTGCAAGGGCCGCCGAAAAACTCAGGGCTCAAGATTCATTGGCCATCACACTGCATGTATTCATCAATACCAGTCATCATGCCGCCGACACGAACTTTAATTCCAGAACAGTCAAAATGGATTACGCCACCAATGACACTTTCCAGATAGAAGCGAAAGTAAAAATAGCAGTGGCAAGGCTGTATCGTGGTGGTTACTCATACGCCAAGGCAGGCGTGGGAATAGTTGAATTACAAAATCGCTGCCATAAGTATAATGTTTTTTTACTTCTGGGTAATGCCTTAAATCCGACGTCTTGATGATGTGTATGGATACCATTAATGCCAGGTACGGGCGAAATACTGCCCATGTAGCAGCTCAAGGCCTTGGTGGGCGCTGGGCCATGAATCAGAAGTTACTCAGTCCAGCCGACACAGCAAGGTGGAAGAATCTACCTGAGGTGATTTGTTAATGTGAGAAGGTTCGTAAGCTACATCTTTACCGCTTATCTCGCATTGTGTTTTCAGCAATCATATTGCTTCCTTGTTTCTAAAAATATTACTGTTACTGCTTTACTTACAAGCGCCTGGCGAACGACAAGCGCATGAAGATGGCGCATGGCATGAATGATCTTCACACCTAGATGCGTTCAAGGGGCTTTTATTAGGATAAGGTCCAAACTGCGCTTCATAAAGATCAATAGTCTCTGCAAATGCTTCTTGCAGCATCTTGTAATCCTCTTCACCATTAATTCCAAAGTAAGGATAATGATCCATAAAGCGCCCAAACATGGCTTGGCAGTCCTCACGATATGCACGTGTATCCAAAATATGGGCATGCCAAATGGCATCTACTTGTTTGCTGGGTACTAGAGCTGTATCGGGGTGTATTACCTTAAGGGCTAAAAAGCGGCGATATTCTCGCTCAGATGAGTCCCACTTTTCACTACTCATAATCGCCTCATCGCCTTGAGTGTTTTTATTCCTTAGCCTCATAAAATTAAGGTTGTTCACTGAGCTTGGTAGGCCCTCGTTAAACAGGTGTGCTTGATGATTGTTTGGTGTAGTAGGTGATATATTCATTTTAAGTCCTGTTCTCTAGTTGAATTTTATGTTGGTTATCTTGTAGATAGCTCCTTGCGTTCAAATAAACAGATTCAAAGCTATAGGTAGCGCCTTCTTTTTCTTCCATAAGGGGGAAAAATCCAATTAAGGTTCTAATTGTATAAGCCAAATTAAAGCATATGAAGTCTTCATGAGTTGGGTCAGGTGTTAGGCATTCAAATAAGTCATTCAGTTTTGAAAATGAAGGCTTTGTACCTGACTGCCAACTTTTCAGGCGGCGTCGAATAGCTTGATGTTTTTTTTCAGCAGCTTCATATTCTTCGCCAGTAGATTTTTGAATTACTCTGTATAACTCTTCTTTTGACTGTAAATTTAATTTATTGTGTAAATTAGATATCCAGTGCTCAACAGGTTTTATGCCGTTATCCGAATATTCTTTTGTTGCAGTAAGTACAAAAGAGAGTTCTTTATACTCTTTCTTGTTTGAGATAGATGCTAGATCTAAATCGAGAGCAGCAATGATTAGTATTGTTATCTCTGTACTGAATTTAGATTCTTGCGATTTGCTCAGGTCTGAAAGGGCTTCGGTGCTAAAAAACGAATGGGGGAAATCACTCAAAAGGCCCTGTTCATCTTTTTTTAGTTTTCCTGACCTTAGGAAGCTTGTTATAGCTACGTCGGAATAACACATGCATCCGATTGTAAAAAGAGGTAGGGATTTTATTTCCGGATTAGAGTTATAGATAAATGAAAGGAACTTTTTAAAGAAATTAATTGGGTTATTAACCCCGTGTTTTAGTTCTTCAAGAATATCTTGCCAAATATCAAGAGAGTGAGGGTTGAGCACGGGGTTCTTTGACTTCACTTTTTTAATAAATTTATCAGGATGAAAGTCATCCATAGGCTTTGTTAATAACGCTCTTGCTCCCGAGTCAGAATAGTTTAGTTGTTTGAATACAGCGAGAGCTACGTTGGTGCTATAAACATTGCTTAGTAGGTTAAGTAAAGCATTAGTAATCATAGTTACGAATTCAGCTGCTTCTTTTTATTTTTTATAACAGCTTTCCTAGCGGCATTGACACCAGGGCTTCCATCATTGTTATTTAACTGATCAGCATGATGTCCCATTCTCGCCTTAAACTCAGAGTTGTTCGGATTTAACGCACGAGACCTTTGGTCTAATTGCGCTTTAGATAGTGTTTGTTGTGATTTAGTCATGTAAGCCTCTTAATTGAGTGCTTACATTAGCGGGAGAAGTGCTCTCTGGGTAGTGAGAAGCCCCTACTATTTATGAATAAAGTTAAATATATAACTTAACGCGCTCCACAGCATGGGGGGGCTTCCTTCGTAACTCGGATAACTCGCCTGAAAATGCTCAGGAGGGCAGAGCTGTAAGTAATACTAACAGTCTTCGGTTAGTATTAAGTGACATAACATATTGTTAAACATGGTCTATTTGATAAGGTCTCTGTTTTAATAATAGAAATTAGCGACTTTCAATATAATACAAAATGGGCACTAAATGAGAATAGTAAAAATACATAGATGTATGCCTGTTTGAGCGTGGTGCTCAGATCTATTATTAGATAATAGAACGGAACTGAGATGGATTGTTAAACAGGTACCGGGGTTTATCCCCCCCAAAAAAAATAGGCTTGTACACATCCATATAGGTTTCATATCTGACACAATGGTCTTTTGTCAGGTAGCCAAGGCTCAGGAGCCGTTAGCGCTATATCGTTTGATAACGATGGAAAACAAACTGCTACATTCCTAGCGTATGCTCTCAAGAGCCCCTGAGTGCCTGCTGAGCAAATA
>MAAB01032363.1_pt1 | contig 23967 bp, 22 predicted proteins | sample 1115991 | NCBI WGS metagenome assembly MAAB01 (sample SAMN04961124, study PRJNA320927) | seawater metagenome | isolation source: sample BD02T18 sea water enriched with oil for 18 days | place: USA:Gulf of Mexico | collected 2013-07-27
CTTCAGCTGAACCTTTTTGATCGAAGAAATTTGTACGATTTGTTCTCGCCACCAATTGATGACGAGCCAGATAAAAACAAACAGCTGTCGATGTTATGAAACTGTGGGACAGCAGTGATGTAAGGTATAGCGCACCTGAAGGATATTTCACCCTCTCCAGCCCCTACATTGAGAAATTGTAGAGGCGGTTACTGCAATGTTTATCCCGTGTTTTTCCTGAAAAGCACTAAACAGACTAAAAATAAAGCCCAAAAACAGTGAAAAGCGTTACAATATCGCCCCCTAACCTAACAGATAACCATATGACTACCCTTCCCCCCAAACAACTAAACAATACGCAAAAGAAAATCATCGATGCCGCTATTGTTTGCGTTAAACGGTGGGGGGTAACAAAAGTCAATCTAAACGATATTGCTAAAGAGGCTGGAGTAACACGACCGACCGTATATAGTTATTTTAGAAATCGTGATGAAATCATCCAACAAGCACTACTGCAATCTGCGTACCTTTTTGGCGCTAAAGCGATAAAACATCTGCAAAAGTTTGAGACTGCAAGAGAACGAACCGTCGAAGCTATTATTTACTCGTTAAAAAAACTGCCCAAAGAACCAAGCCTAGCCTTACTAAAAAATACCGACATGACCGACATCATTAATAACAAAGGGCTGAGCACCCCCGAAGGCCAACAGATTCTTCGTAGCCTTTTCCAAATAATACTGATTGGAAAAGCCTTTACCGATGATGAACTTGACGAAATAGCTGAAGTAACGGCTCGATTCATGCTCTCACTACTAACAATTAAAAGCGGGAAAAAACGTAACGACAAAGAGTTAAGGGGTTTTATCGAACGTAGATTGCTACCTTCTCTTGGGTTATAGTGTTACACATTAATACCAATATTTTCCGAAAAGAAGTCTACAAGTAATCTAACTTTGGGAGATAACTGTCTATTGTTCGGGTACAAAGCCCACACCCCCTCATCAGGCTCACGAAACTCCTCAAGAACTGCCAGCAACCGCCCATCATCAATGTATGTTCCCACATAGTGATTCGGGAGCTGCACGATACCTATCCCTTTAAGCGCCGCATCCAGCAAACTGTATCCGTTATTACAATGTAACGTGCCAGACACCCGTATATGTTTGTTCTTACCAGATTCCTGGAACCCCCAAAAATCAGCAGAGCCCATCAAACAGTTGTGTTTTTGCAACTCTGATAATGTCGCCGGCACCCCATGCTGCTTTACATATTCAGGTGATACACACACAAACATCGACCTGTTTGACAGGCGCTTTGCCATCATAGAAGAATCATCTAGCTTTCCATGGCGTATAGCAAGATCATAGCCACCATCAACCAAATCAACCATCGCATTAGTAAGATGAAAGTCAACTTCCACATGCTCATGCCTAAGCATAAAATCATTAACCAACGGCCCTAGAACCTCCTCTCCGTACGTCACAGGGGCCGTTAACCTGATCTTTCCACGGGGAATATTGTCTAAACTAACAATCGACTGCTCCGCTTCCTCCAAGCTTTTAAGAATACCCTGACAATCTTGAAAATAAACGCAGCCCTCCTGAGTTAACGATAATTTTCGCGTCGTTCGGTACAATAATTTAACGCCAAGTCGCTTTTCAAGAGCACTGATCTGTCGACTAACTTGGGCAGTCGATATCCCCAAACATTTTGCCCCTGCGGTAAAGCTTTTACTTTCTGCAACAGCAACAAATTCACTCACACCTTCCCACAAATACATTGTTACCCCTCAGCAATAGAGTTTTACCGACCTAAATACTATTGGAGTCTACAGGACAAACAAAATAAAATACCGATTAATACGTTATTGTCATATCTAAGTACAAATCTAAGTACAAATCTAAGTACAAATACCCACACGAGAGAATACTATGTCAGCACCAAGCATCAAGTCTAAAGCAGCCATTGCATGGGGCCCCGGCCAACCCCTTTCTATTGAAGAAGTTGATGTAATGCCACCAAAAGCAGGTGAAGTCCTTGTTCGCATTGTAGCCACAGGCGTATGCCATACTGATGCATTCACCTTATCTGGAGATGACCCCGAGGGAATCTTCCCCGTCATACTTGGCCACGAAGGTGGAGGGATTGTTGAACAACTTGGGGAAGGCGTCACTAGTGTTGCTGTGGGGGATCATGTTATTCCGTTATACACTCCTGAATGTGGAGAATGCTCTTTCTGTACATCAGGAAAAACCAATCTCTGTCAAAAAATACGCGAAACGCAAGGAAAAGGCCTAATGCCTGACGGCACCACGCGATTTTACAAAGATGGCAAACCTATTTATCACTATATGGGATGTTCAACATTTTCTGAATATACCGTGCTACCGGAAATATCACTCGCCAAAGTTAATCCAGAAGCCCCTTTAGAAAAAGTGTGCTTACTCGGCTGCGGCGTAACCACAGGCATGGGCGCAGTAATGAATACCGCGAATGTCGAAGAAGGGGCAACAGTAGCAATTTTTGGTATTGGCGGTATTGGACTAGCCGCGATCATTGGTGCAACAATGGCAAAAGCCAGCCGTATTATTGCTATCGATATCAATGAAAGTAAATTTGATTTAGCCCGTAAATTGGGAGCAACTGATTGTATTAACCCAAAACTCTACGACAAACCCATTCAAGACGTTATTGTTGAATTAACCGATGGCGGCGTTGATTACTCATTTGAGTGTATCGGTAACGTCAACACCATGCGTTCAGCCCTGGAATGCTGCCATAAAGGCTGGGGGGAATCTGTCATTATTGGCGTTGCCGGTGCCGGTCAAGAAATATCAACACGCCCTTTCCAGCTGGTCACAGGGCGCGTATGGAAGGGAACCGCATTTGGTGGCGTTAAAGGCCGCACCGAACTTCCAGATTATGTGAATCGTTATATGGCAGGAGAGTTCGAACTGGATGACTTTATTACGCATACCTTGCCGCTTAGCGAAATAAATGAAGCATTTACATTAATGCATGAAGGGAAAAGCATTCGTACGGTGATAAATTTTGAGTGATGTAACAATTATTAAAGAGCTGAGTGCTAACAGAAGTTTTGAGGGATGGAACAAACAATTTATCCACTCTTCATCTTCGCTAAATTGCGATATGCGTTTTGGTATTTATCTGCCACCACAGGCGTCTGACACCAGCAGCGTGCCAGTTTTGTATTGGCTTTCTGGCCTAACCTGTACAGATGAGAACTTTATGCAAAAAGCAGGGGTTCAACGAATAGCTGCAGAGCTTGGTGTCGCCATTGTTGCACCAGATACCAGCCCTAGAGGGGATGGTGTGCCCGATGACCCCGACAATGCCTATGATTTTGGTTTGGGGGCGGGCTTTTACCTCAATGCAACAGAAGCCCCCTGGGACACTCACTATCACATGTATGATTATATCGTTGATGAACTGCCCGCATTGATTGAGGAGCACTTTCCCGTCAATAACTTACGCTCTATCAGCGGTCACTCTATGGGTGGTCACGGTGCTCTGATGATTGGGCTGAGGAACCCTAACCTGTACGCCTCAATTTCAGCGTTTAGCCCCATCTGCAACCCATCAAACTGTGATTGGGGCAAGAAGGCGTTCACGGGATATTTAGGAAATGAACGAAGTAAATGGGAAGATTATGACGCAAGTATTCTTATGCAGAAAACGCAATCACGGACTCCCATACTCGTTGACCAGGGGCTCGACGATAACTTCCTGAGCCAACAATTAAAACCGGATACGCTAAAAATATCCGCAAAAAACAACAACTATCCATTAACCCTACAGCAACATGAGGGTTACGATCACAGTTACTTTTTTATCGCGAGTTTTATAGAGCAGCATTTACGGTTTCATTGTACACATCTGCACCCGTAACATTGTGACCTCCCACGAATGAAACCAGCATATTAAAATTTGTCGGTTTCATTCTTTTTATTTTACCCTATTATTTGTTTCCTCTTCCCTCCCCCTTTTCCTAACCTTTCTTTTTGCCCTCCATGCCTTCACACCACACACTTTACATATTAACATTTTATGTAAATATGAATATTTTTATTTTTCCAACAAAATCAGATTATATGCATATTTATCAATACGTTATGAAACATACAAAAACATAACAAAAAATGAAAAACAAAACACCATTGACATGAAACCCTAATTATTTTAATTATTAGTTAAACCATTCTTACTATCAGTCCCGTGACCACAAGGGCATTACAATGAGCACAACAACAAAAATCATTCAAACAACTGATATCCCAAAAATAAAAGGCGGCCTTCCTTTCCTGGGGCACATGATACCCTTTGCCAAAAACCCGTTTATTTTCATGAAAAAAGTATCTGACCAAGCAGGAGAAGTTGCGCAGTTTAAAATATTCAACCAACGCATGATTTTACTCACAGGGAATGATGCCAGCAAATTATTTTATCGCTCTAGTGATGAACAGCTAGACCAGTCTGCCGCCTACAAACTTATGACCCCTATATTTGGGAAAGGCATTGTTTTTGATGCACCTATCCAAAAGAAAAATGAACAATTAAAAATGCTAATGCCAGCGTTGCGAATGAATGCAATGCGTCAACACTCCGGAAAAATAATTACTGAAGTCGAAGATATGATTAGTGACTGGGGGGATTCCGGTGAGATAAATTTAGTTGAGGCCATGAAACAGTTAACCATCAACACAGCGACTCATTGTTTATTGGGTAAAGAATTTCGCTACGAATTAACCAATGAATTTTCCGACATTTATCGCGACTTAGAAAAAGGGGTAAATGCGATTGCTTATAGCTTCCCTAATTTACCCATCCCGTCATTTAGGAAGCGCGACAAGGCGAGAGTACGACTGCACGAGTTAGTGCACAAGATTATTGAAAAGCGCGAAGCGTCCAACGACAAACATACCGATATGTTTCAAATGCTTATCGATACCCGCTATAAAGATGGAACTCAACTTTCAAGTAACGATATTGCTGGCATGTTGGTCGCAGCTATATTTGCAGGGCACCATACCAGCTCTGGCACATCCGCCTGGGTGTTACTTGAATTGCTAAAAAACCCGTTTCATATGAAAGAAGTAACTCAAGAGTTAGATTCACTGCTGGGATCTGATGGAAACGTGACGTTTCAAAATTTGCGAGAAACACCAAAACTAGAAAACACGTTAAAAGAAGTATTACGCTTACACCCTCCTCTTATTGTTCTGATGAGACAGGTTGCGGAAGATCTACTGTTTAAAAATCATCAAATTAAGAAAGGCGATATGGTCTGGGCTAGTCCGCCTGTCACTCACAGAATGGCGCATTTATTCAGAAATCCCGAAGTGTTTGACCCCGATAGATACACACCAGGCAGAGAAGAAGACAAGAATTTAATGGCTTACCAACCCTTTGGCGGCGGCAAACACAAATGCTCGGGCAATGCATTTGCAATGTTTCAAATAAAATCGATTTACTCAATTTTACTTCGAAAATACACCTTCGAATTTGTCGACACTCCCGACACCTATGTAGATGACTATGGGGAGATGATCGTTCAACCTAAATCCCCCTGTAGAATTCGCTACAAACGTCGAACGGCCGATACCTTCATTAGCAAATATGGAACGGCGGGTGATCAGCAAGAAGCCTCATCGCAATGTCCAGCTGCACCCTCAACAAAAGCCCAACCAGCAACCACAACAACAGAAGCAACAACGAATCCCACTTTTTATATATCCATAGACAAACAACTATGCCAAGGGCATGCAATGTGCGCAGGAGAATCACCAGAACTATTTAACGTATCAAACAACGTCGCAACAGCAACAGTCGCTTCGCCTTCCGTCAGTATGTTAGAAAAAGCACAATGTGCCGCAAATCACTGCCCCAATGCTGCGATAAAAATCACTACAGACCACTCATCAAAATAACATAAAATTTAATGTATTCACTAAGGGATATGCCACATGACCACAAGCCTGAATATAAAACCGAATTCAAAAACCGCCCCTAGTATTTCAAACCCAGAAAACAAAGGCTTTGAACGAGAAGAAATTGAAGAAATGGTTGTTCGCTGGTTAGCCGCTAACAAAGACGCAGAGAAAGAAGAAAACTGGACTAAACACCTTGGGCCACTGTATACGGAAGATGCCGTTTACGCCTGGAATATCGGCCCTAATGAAGAGTTTATGGCTAACGGTAGGAAAGAAATCTGTAATATCGCGCTAGGTTATCAAATGAAAGGTTTCGAAGAATGGGAATACCCCTACCACGACATCATTATTGACGAAGTTCGCGGGACGGTTATCGGGTTTTGGAAACAACGCACACCCTGGAGGCGAGAAGATGGCTCCTATTATGAAATATCTGGCATTGGTGGCTCTTGGTTCGAATACGCGGGCAATTATCAATGGAAATGGCAACGTGACTTTTTTGATCTAGGCAATGCTAAAGCGACCTTTTTTGAACTTGCAGGTGCTGGATTACTATCCCCTGTCGTGAAGGAGAAAATACATTTACAAGCAAAAGGTGTGTTGCTGCCTGGACACAGGAGGCTACGCCCGGAAATAGGTAAGATGGAAAAATTTAAGAACTTTATGGCCATGATAAAAATTGCCACCACAGGAAAATAACATGGCTGAATCAGCTCACGCAGAGAACCAAGAAATTCAAAGGTCCACACACAGCAACCGCTGGCTTTCTGCAAATCCAGACAAAGCGTGGGCGGAGCGTTTTTTCCTCATTTACAGCCCAATATGGATGATATCCATGGCGGCAATGATGTTAACCGGTTGGGATAAATCCTGGGGAGATACCGCACTACTTCTTCATGGAGCCTCAATAGCCCTGCCGTTGTTCATAATCCCGTTGTTTACAGCGCCGCTAGCGGGAGTGTTAAACAGTTACTGGTTCAAAGCAAATCTCTATATATTTATCTTTGGATTTTTCGGAAACTACGTAGGTTCCGAATACTTCTTTGATGTTTTGGGTATGGTTTATAACTACCCGAATGCCTCCACATCGCTAGATGCCACACTGGTAGGAAACTCCAACCAACCCGTCCCTGTTATTATGTATTTCTATACCCACGCATACTTTATGACATATCACACAACAGCCATTATTCTGTTACGGCGTATTATGAACTCTGGCATTCCCATGATTGGGTTGCTCTTTATGCCGTTAACCTTTGCTACCGGTTATTGCTGGGCATGGGTAGAAACAAAAGCAATGGCTAACCCATTAATGACCACCAGCTTTTATTATAAAAATATGGAGGCAATGTTAGCATATGGCTCCATTATTTATGCTACCTACTTTATTGGCAGCTTTCCTATATTTTATTTCATTGATGAGAAGCCTACCGCTCGCTGGGACAACGTAAAAGTAATCGCCGCAGGCTTAAGCGCTAGCATGATCGTATTTTATCTACTGGAAATATGTGCCAATCTTATTGGCTCCATTTAATAACATGAACACGCAGTATACATCGAGATATTTATCGAACAACCCTCGATGCATACTACAAATCAGTCACTAAATACTAACCCCCTTTGTCTTCAAATCATTAACCGTTAGCGCAATTCCTTCAGCCAAACTTACCGCCGGTTTCCAACCAAAATCCTTATACGCTTTTTCAATACTATAATAGTGATGAGTAACCATATACTTCATTGCAAATCGTGTCATTCCACCTTCGTTAAAACTTCCACCTTTTAAGGTATCCCATCCTTCAACGATCGCTGCAACTGAATACGCCAGCCAGTAAGGCACTTTCCCTGTGATCCGTGGATGCCCCATAGCAACTAACAAATCTTCAATAAAATCAAAGAAAGCCATTGGCTCACCATTGGTAATAAAATAAGCCTCCCCCTCTACTGCCGACCCCAAAATCAATGCGTCTTCTGCCGCAACAACGGCATCAATCAAATTTGAAACATACGTGAAATCTGACAACTTATCACGATTACCAACAGCCCTCGTTAGCTTTCCAGCTTTAGCTTTTTCAATGATAGCAGGTACAAAACGATTATCCTCCGGCCCGAACACCACGTGAGGACGAATTGCACAACACGCTGTGTTCGCAGTACCACTAAATTCCAGAACATCTTTTTCTGCGGCAATTTTTGAATCAGAATAAGACGCTTGAGATATTCTTGAGTAAGGTAAGGTCTCGTCACCATTGGCAATATCCCTACCCTCATACACAGCAGAAGCTGAACTAATATACACCAACTTCGGAATCTTATGAACTTTGCATGCGTCAATAATATTTAACGTTCCTTGATGATTCACAGACCAAACAACATCAGACAAACTCGATTTTGTATGCACAATAGAGGCGTTATGAACGATAGTATCCATACCGCCACAGACATCAATAACCTGCTGTCTTTCGCGAATATCCAAATTGATAAACGTCACATCATCACGAAAGGATTTTCCACCAAAATCCAACACAGTAACGTCAAAGCCTGCTTCACAAAATCCATCAACTAAATTCTTTCCAATAAAACCACAACCACCGGTAACTAATAGACGTTTTTTACTCATGACTTCTCCTCCTTATTTACTGCATTTGTATCAAAAAACTGATCGAAAAATGGAAATATTGATGCGTAATTTTTATTCAGTTGAGTACCATGATGAATATCATGTCGAACAGCCCAATAATTCGCTAACTTAAAAACAGGATGATTAAGCCTGATATTGGCATGTACCAGAATATTTACGCTGGTATATATAAAAAATGCAACAAGAAAAGAAGTCTCTGATACTGGCCCTAACATAGTCAATGACAGCATCAACAAACCAATACCTATAATCCCCTCTACAGGATGCACATAAACACTTTCAAACGCCGTAGGATAACGAATATAGTGATGTACGCCATGCACTTGTTTCATTACCTTTGGGTGATGCATCGCTCTATGGGAAAAGTAATACATAAAGTCATACACCAACAAAACAGCAAGCATCTCGCCAAAAATAGTCATACCCGAGGTTTCGTTACTCGCAGCATAAACCAAAGAATCTCCGCCGAAATATAAAATACTAACTAGCATTATCACGGCAATTGCAGAATTCCCAACAACGTTAATGACCTTGGTTTTTAAGGTCACTTTATTGGGTTTTGGCTTACGTAACCGTGCCTCTGGCATTTTAACCACCGCAAGCCATTGCATTAGCGCCATTAGAACGCCTGCAAATATCAGAATTTGGATAATACCCGTTGATAAGTATGTACTCATGTCTAATCTCCCTCGGTATTCAACACTCAATCATTGATGAATTTACTTACTTTTTTATTTAGAGCCTCGATTCTCAAACCGCGACTGAATGGACAACTTAATAATATGGAATAAACTTGTGATTTTTAGCCCTATCCCCCGACCAAACAATAATCGCATTGAATTTTTACTGATCTCATAATCATGAGATGAAACAGGAAACAATTCAGGAGGTATTTCCAAGGGGAAACGATCTGTTAATATCGCTTTTGGCGTGGTATATGCGCGCAACCCATCACGTCCATTCATCACACCAAAGCCGGAATATTTAGTCCCGCCAAAAGGTAGGTCTTGATTGACGTAACACAAACCAAAATCATTAACACACACACCTCCCGCCTGGATTTCTCGCGCAATACGATCCCCTCGCTTCCGGTCATGAGTAATTACAGATGCTTGTAATCCAAGCTCGCTATCATTTGCGACAGCTACCGCCTCTACATCATTTTTCACTTTAAAAAGCAACATAACCGGGCCAAACACTTCGGAACTGACAATGTCCATATCTGCCGTTAAATCAGCCAAAATCGTTGGCGGAAAAAAGTTTCCAGCCAAACTTTTATTCCGCTTACCGCCCACAAGCACCGTCGCCCCCTTTTCTATCGCGTCATCAACCAGTTTCTCTACAATATCAATCTGTATCGGTGACGTTAGCGAACCTACATCTACGTTACCTCCACGCGTTGGTATTCCTTGCCGAAACTGGCTGGCAATTTCAACCAGGCGTGATGTGAAACGCTCATAAATACCATCCATCACAATAATACGCTCTGCCGCAACACAGTTTTGCCCCAGATTTATAAACGTACCACCCAAAGCAGAATGTACCGCTTTTTCAAGGTGAGCATCTTCACAGATAATCATCGGATCCTTACCACCCAATTCCATCACAACAGGTGTTAGGTGCTCCGCTGCTGCCCGCATAATACGACGCCCATTACCCACAGAACCAATAAATAGAATTTTGTCCACATAAGCACTGATTAAAGCTGCACCGGTATCACCAAAACCATTGATGATTTGTACGGTATCTTTTGAAAAACCCTCTTTCTCTAATGCTTGATCCGTAATAATCTGAAATTTCTCACTGGAGAACGCCACTTGCTCTGAAGCTTTAAGCAATACCGCATTACCCGCCATTAACGGCGCAGTTAATGAACTAATAATATTTTGCAGTGGGTAATTCCAGGGAATGATACAAGCAACCACTCCAAGCGGACAATATTCAATGCGAGCTTTCTTGTGCATCAGAATCCCAGAACCTACGCTTTCTGGTTTTAAGTGCTTTTCTGCATTTTTGGTTAGCCATTTAATTTTATTGCAAATGGGCATTACCTCTCCAAGCAACGCATTCTCATAAGTTTTCCCCGAGTCTTTAACGATCAACTCACATAACTCATCGGCATGTTCAAGCACGTAATCTAGGATATGGTTTAAGACGGCACGACGTTGTTTAAACGTACTTTTCGCCCATTTTTTTTGCGCTATGCGAGCCCGAGCAACAGCATCCTTTACTTTGTCAGGGCTTAAGACAGCAACCTCACCTAAGCTCTCTCCAGTAGCAGCAGCAAAACAAGGTATACTCTGAATCGTACCTGACGTCGAAGCATTCTCTTTCGGGGCCGCTGTTTTCTGTACCACACCTTCTAGCTGGCTATTCATTCATTTACGCCTTCTGTTTATTTAAAATAAAATCTACTGCCCTATACCCAATCATCATGCTAGGTGCATTAATCGCACTCACAGGCACTTCGGGAATAACAGAGGCATCAGCAATACGAAGTCCTGTGATACCTTTTAGCTTTAGCTCTTTATCTACCGGAGCATCTACTCCCTCTCCCATTTTGCACGTGCCGCAAAAATGAAAGGTTGTCATCGTTGCACTTTTTATAAACTTTCTTAATACATCGGGATTTTTGGTTTTTCCTCCACCTGAAATAGGTGAACTACCCCATGCGGTTAACGAAGAGTCTGCGGCCATATCCTGCGCAATTTCAATACCCTTTATCATTGTTTTCATATCATTATCAGATTGATAATATGCGGTATCTATCAACGCTTGGTTACGTACGTCATTGGACTGAAGACGTAAGCGTCCTCGAGACTCCGGCTTTCCTAAAATCACCACAATGCCGTACATGTTATCAATCATGTTATTCAATGCCGGAAGCTTAAATACAAGATCAATCAACCATCGAAAAACATTTCTTAATGGCTTTATCGGATACAAAGGTTTTGGTAACGCTAAGGCAGGTACCATTCTATGCATGGACTGGTGTAACGTAATTGGGGCTGCAAAAAATGCAAAACAGGTATCTGGCTGAGCTGATTGGTTTAAAGAAGATTTATCGCTTACACGGTCGAAAGCGTATAACTGAGGGTACTCAAAATCGAGTTTTTGTTTACCTTTGTAAAATAGACACACATTAGGATGATCATGTAGATTAGCACCAATATACGCTTGCTCCAGAATCACCGGTATTTCATACCGCTGTAGATCACTGCCAGGCCCAATCCCCGATAACATAAGCAATTTTGGCGTTTCTAACGCACCCGCACAAAGAATGATTTCTTTATTTACCCTAACTTTCTGCAACCTTCCTTGCCCGTCACCTTTACCTTTCTGTTCCAATTCAATAGCAACAGCTTGTCTATTTTTGAAGATCACTTTATGCGTTAAACAATGATTAACAATCGTTAGATTATCCAATGGCTTATCATGTAAATATGCCATATATGAACTAGAACGGCGGTCACCCTGATAATTCATTGCGTTATGACCAATATATCCCGCCAGGTCACCATCATTAAGCCCGTCCTTGTGCTTACGCCCGGTATTAACCCACGCACCAACGGCCGCTTGAGTAAACCTTGTTGCATCTCGATGCTTTGGCTTTAATTTCTCTTCGACCGCTTCAAATGCAGGAACAATATCATCCCATTGCCACCCTTTAGGCCACGCATCAAAATCAGCTTTATCCCCTCGTGTATAAACCATGCCATTAACGGAACCACTCCCACCCATGGTTGCGCCAGTCCCTTGGTAAACACTACGCCCAGACATGGCGTGTTGTTTTTCAGAAAAACGATCCAACATCACATTGTCGTTTGCAAAACAATATTTAAAACCATCGGCACTCATAGTATCTGGGTTTTCTTCCGCCGCTGGACCTGCTTCAATCAGCAATACCGTTGAGCTCGTTTCTTTAGCCAAGCGTCCAGCAACAACACATCCACTAGAACCTGCACCAACAACAATATAATCGTAAGAATCCAACATGATTATTACCTTTTAATTATCGTTACGTACTCAATCAATGTTTAACGCCGGTAACAACCAACGGGAAATAAAACCACGCATATCTTCATCACTTCGCTCCACAGGGCTTTGCATTGCTAATAATGAAAATAAGGTACGTATCGTAAATTCAGCCATTTCACTAAGGCGGTTTTCATCTATGTCTTCGCCTTGCATTAAGAAACGAAATACCGCTACTGAGATGTCAAACCCAGCCTCTGTCGTTAAGGTATGATCATTCACCATTTGTGTGAGTGTTGATTCGGTCACCAACATTAAACACGGGTCATCAGGTAGCTCATGCAAACCAAACATAACCGCTTCGACAATACGTTCTCTCGCTGTATCGAAAGTACTAAGGTGTGCAAATACCTTTTCTGCAAAACTATAAGCAGATTGTAATAGCGCAAAACGCACAACTTCATCTTTATTGCTGTAATAGCTATACACGGTTGATCGAGCAACATTGGCCTCTTTGGCAATAATATTGAGGTTCACCCGTTCAATACCCAGCCTTTTCACACAACTGATTGCAGCAGCAAGGATTGCGTCTTGAGTGGGGGACAATTCAGGCTTTGGACTCATCAACATAATTAAATCCTTGTTATTTATCGCTTTTTCTCGACCCTTCAGGTCAAAAACGAATTATCGAACCATCTGATACGGTATAGATACCTTGGCAGACGCTACACTTTTTAACTTTGTGTAGTGTCATAATACATGCTTTACCCAATAACGCTACATATTTTGCAAAAGTGTAGCGTTATTGGGTAAAGCATGGGAAAGGTATTGGATGGTTTGGAAAATAGCTGTCTTCAGCTCCCTGCAAGTTATTACACCTACAGTGTCTCTGCTACATATTTTACGGTCGAAAAAATTCCTTTCTGTCGACCGTTTTAATCAAAGGTATTCAATATTAAATCATTAACTCCACAAAAAAATTGCATCTATATTACGTGCTAGCCACATAATCAGCACAGTCACTCAATTCACCAATCCCAAATTCAAGTACATTATGTTTTGCTATGCGTTCTTTTAGCATATCTCCAATTGCCGTACCAGGCGTCCAAAATCCGCTTTGTTGCTTAAGCTGTTGGCGATGTTTAAGCACACAAATAGCTGTTTCACACATTAACGCCGCTGTGCCTCTGTGTGCATCCAAAGGGCTATAACAGTACGCGCGAAGCGTTTTACCACTCGGTGTTCGGCCAAAGAAAACAAAACTGTAAGGACCATTTTTTGTCATTTTCTCATCCGACGGACCACTACCTTCTTTAGGGCCTAATGACATCAACATTTTCCCAATCCCTTTCGTCGGATTTGCTGAAACAAAAAGATCCACAAAAAATGTTTCTAGCTGTGCCTTAATTTTGTTTATTAAACCCGTTCCCGCTAGCTTGGATTCCGAATAAATAAAATCTTTTCCATAAGGGTAATTATCTAACGCATGAGCTCGACGAACCACTCTTGCGTTAATTTGACCCACGGGAAATGGCATGATGTACTGAGAAAAGTCCTTATCATAAATAACAGACTCTAAATCAGGGCATGGTGGATTTCCTTCAATCTGGCCTTTGGGGTTTAAACTATAAGGATTGCTCACCATATCAGCCATAGCAGAATCACTGGCGATTGCTTCCATCACCCCTTTACCGCTTTCAAAACTTCCGCCAGCAACATCAATATACCCGTCAGCAAAGCACCCTTTTATCTCGTTACAATATTCTCCATACTTAGCAAAAGAAGCCTCTTGTAAGGTTTTCACCCCATATTCCGTAGGAATCGAATCCAAGCCGCAGACATTAACCACAAGCACTCCAGCATCAATAGCTTCTTGTGCCTTGGTATCATACATTTTCCGCAACCAATGAATCTCACCACTAAGATCACAATAGTCTGTACCATTTTTGATGCAGGCATTCACCATTTCGTTAGAATACTTTGCCGCAGGGCCAACAGATGAACATACGACTTTTGTAGATTTGGCGACACGTTCTGCTGCCTCTGCGTCAGCCCCTGCACAAATTAAGATATCAATATTAGGGTTATCCAACTCAGCATGCACTTTTTCTAGTTTGCTTTTAGAGCGGCCAGCTATAGCCATTTTTATGCTGCCATTACTGGCATACATCTTATTCATGTAAATGGCTGCTTGCCTGCCACTAAACCCCGTAGCTCCCCAAATCACGATATCGTACATGCTGCTCTCTCCTTAAAATGATTGCCCTTTGCTAACGAAAGTGATATTCGGAGACGCCCCCAAAACACCTATACGCCGTATACCTTAATTATACAATACACAGTCAAAGCCTGTCTGTCCAACACCAGGGGTTCACTACTGGCTTGAAAATGCGTAATAGGAAGTTTTAGGGGAACAATATGAATTAACGGAAATTATATTCCATAACGTTAATCCATATTGTAGACGTTTGTTAGGTGCGATTTCTTCCATATTGATCATGACTAGACACCCAATCACCCGCCATAATCGCAGAAGCTAGAGATATCTCCCCCGCCAAGATGGTTGCCCCAACAATTTCAGCAAATTTCTTAGCCTTACCTTCCCCGTAACAATCTAACATTTCCAAACATTCTCGCTGAGTCGCTAAACCAGTACCGCCACCATAGGTCGCAACAATCAGAGATGGTATAGTCATCGACATATAAAGATTACCGTCATCATCCAGATCCGTTACAGCTATACCAGCAGATGACTCAGCAACGTTGGCAACATCCTGCCCGCACGCAATAAATAACGCTGCGAGCCCATTTGGAGAATGTGCCCCGTTATTAATAGAACCCGCCATTTGATTTCCAGCAAGAATAAACGGCTTTGCGGCATACAGTTTTTCTGTTGTTACTCCCATTATCCGCTTTAAGATATCACTAGGAATCACCGCTTCAGCAACCACTCGCTTACCCCTGGAATGAAGTACGTTAATTGCAGAATGCTTCTTGTCGGTATCCATTCCTCCAGATAACAAATAACGTCTTAATGGCGGGTAATGGGTTTTAATCCATTCACAAGCAAAAAACGTTGCCTTGCTTACCATATTTTGTCCTGCGGCGTCTCCCGTTGTAAAGTTGAAACGCAAATGACGCATACGCGAAGCGGCATATTGCTCGATATTCCTTAGTTTTCCTGATTTAGTAGAACTTTCCGCTGCTTTTTTTATTTCATCAAAATTCTCATCGATCCATATACCAAAATCCCTCGCCTGTCGTGCATCATCAAAAATAAATACCGGCGCTCTCTGCATAACATCATCAACAACCGTTACTTTAATACCTCCACATTCACGAAATAGACGCATACCTCTGTTATAACTAGCAATAAGAGTCCCCTCACTGGTCGCTAAAGGAACATAGAATTCACCCTGTGCATGTTCACCATTAACTACCAGTGGCCCCGCCAATCCAACAGGTATTTGTGCAACGCCGATAAAATTTTCAATATTTCCAGACGTTATTGATGGATCAAAAGAATACTGACAAAGATGATCAACTCCTTTCCCCGTTTTCTCTACAATAAATTCATGGCGCGTACCTATAATTTCTGGGGAATAGTCGTTCTTTTTATCTCTTGGAATAGATTTATTCATCATTATGTCCTCTAGCGATTCGATACAAATTGGAATTTAACTTGTGAGGACATTCTATTGTTTGACGCTGCATATTCAGTTAAAAATGTTACATTCGTTTGAATTCTTATTTACCCGATTAGCCGAGTAAAAAGAATGCATCAATATAATAGCAGTGAACTTATGCAACGCGGTGTATTCCGGAACTTTACTCACGACACTCAATCAAACTTGGCAAAGATGGGAAGAATTATTTCTGTAAGAGATAAAGATACGCTCTATAACACTGGAGATAACCCTTTAGGAATTTACGGCATTATCAGTGGATGCATTAAACTAACCGCTGAAGATATAAAAGGTAATTATTACCTCTATGGTGTGAAGCAGCCAGGTTGGTGGTTTGGTGAAATATCCGCTCTTGATGGCCAACCTCATGGTCAGACGGCAAGCGCTATGACGGATACAAAGCTACTGCTAATTCCTCGCGATAGGTTAATTCAAACTCTTGAGAAAAAACCAATCCTATACAAATATTTTGTCGATATCTTATGTCTTCGTTTACGTGGTGCCGGCCAATCCATGGAAGATTCCGCGTTTTTAGACCTGCCCTTACGACTAGCAAAGTTGTTACTGCAAATACATTCGGATAGAAATAATTATCATGCCAAAATATCTCAAGAAGAACTAGCCGCTAGCCTAGGGGTAACCCGACAGAGCATCTACCGCGTGTTAAAAAGCTGGCAAGAAGGTAATTACATTTCTATCAGTTATGGTGATATTAAAATATTGGAACCCACCTACCTACAGGAGTTAGCCTTGTAGTGAGTGTCTACACCACGTTACACCCTTCTTTCCTCTTTATAGCCAACCAGTTGATTTCGGCCAGCAGCTTGTTTTTTATTGACTAATTAATTGAACACCATTAATTTAACTGCATTCAATTAATAGCATTCAATTAACGGCTACCCTATGGCTCGACCAGCAAGATCCAAAGAAGAAGTAGAGCGGATAAAATCCAGCATCTTGGAAAATGCCCTTTCTATATTGGTAAAAGAAGGCTTTTCTAATCTATCCATGGGGAAAATTGGCAAACAGATGGGGATGACGACAGCCAACCTTTACAATTATTACAAAAACAAAGATGAGCTTTACAACGTAATTGTGATTCAAGGATACAACCTGTTGCACGACGAACTCGTCAAATCCGTTACCAACATTTCTGATCCGCTAGATAAAATCATGACATTATTCCATGCCTATATAAATTTTGGCATTGAGAACACCCACTACTACCACCTCATGTTTTCAATGGATTCCCCAAAATATCTAGACTACATAGGAACACCATCAGAGGATGTTGCACTTGTAGAAAAGGAAAATTCATTACGTGTATTAGCGTTTGTGATGACCGTTATTGATGAATATATTAGGGATCACTCCGGTTATAAAAACGTGGATAGCAAATTAGTTGCCATGCAATTTTGGAGTCAACTTCATGGTCTTATTTCCCTTGTTAACAGCGGAAATCTTAAAGAGGCCGATGAAAACCCCAACCAAGTCATTGAAGGTATTCTGAACAACCTAAAAACAATAATAGAAAGAGGACTAACATGAAAATCGATTCATTTGATGGGAAAAACATTCATTTATTCGGCGGGTCTTCTGGTATAGGATTAGCAACCGCAAAGCAACTAGCCAACCTCGGCGCCAATATTTTCATCTATGCACGAACTGAACATCGATTAAAATCCGCAGCATTAGAAATAGAAAACTACCGCCAGATTAGTGAACAGAAAGTTGTTTGGATATCCGTTGATATATCCATCCCAGAAGACGTGCAACAAGTCATTGCGTCAACAGTAGAGAAATATGGAACACCGGATATTTTAATCAATTGTGCAGGACGGGCGTATCCCGAACATTTCGAAGCCATTAGCTACCAACAATTTGAAGAAACCATGAAGGTTAACCTTTTTGGTATTTGGAATTCGATTCAATCCATTCTGCCTTACATGAAAGAAAATGGAGGGCTTATTGTTAACACCTCTTCCGTTGTTGGTTACGTAGGCATATTTGGTTATACCGACTACGCCGCATCCAAATTTGGCATCATTGGTTTATCAGAATCGTTACGAAGCGAACTCAAACGCTATGGTATTGGCGTATCCATCCTGTGCCCTCCCGACACGGAAACACCGGGGTTCGAAACGGAAAACCTGACAAAGCCCGCAGAGACCAAAGCGATTTCTCAAGGTGCCGGAATGATGGAGGCTGACCAAGTGGCGGTGCAGTTAATTAAAGGCATGCGTTCTGGAAAAAAATGATCATTCCAGGACTAGATGGAAAAATCACCCATTACATAAAGCGATGGTTCCCCGGATTGTTTGAACTAATCATTGATCGTATGGTGTTAAAAGCCCAGAAACAGATAAATTAATCAATTTCCAGCCAACACCCAGATAACACCAAACAGAACAAGAAAAAAACACTATGAAATGCCTCGTTACCGGTGCTACCGGATTTTTAGGAACCAATCTTGTTCATGAATTGGTGAAAGCGGGCTGGGATGTTCGAGCTTTTGGACTACCAGGGTCAAACACAACCTATATCAAAGCCCTTCCTGTTGAAATTATCTTTGGAGATATCACTAAAAGAGAAGATGTCGAAAAAGCCGTTGAAGGGTGTGAGTACGTTTTCCATGCTGCTGGGGATACCTCCTGGTGGAATAAACGATTTGCAAAACAACGAGAAATTAATGTTGATGGTGTTATTAACGTTGCCGAAGCCTGTATCAAATTTGGGATAAAACGATTAGTTCATACCAGCACTGTTGACGCTTTGGGGTACAATCCAGAGGGTATTGCCAATGAAACTTGGGGGACTTACAACTACAAAAATACTGGATATAACTATGCAGATACCAAACGAGATGGTGAACTTAGTTTAACAACGCTGGCTAAAAAAGGTCTTGAATATGTTGTCGTCTACCCTGGTAGCATGCTGGGTCCATTTGATTTCACACTTCAATATGGGCGACTTTTTTTCGAGCTTCGTGACGGAAAAACACCCGGCTGTCCTTCCGGTGGTGTCAGTTTTGGTCACGCCACAGAAGTAGCCAAAGCAGATATTCAAGCAGCACTTGTTGGTAAATCGGGCGAAGGTTATATTTGTGCTGGGGAAAATATCAGCTATCGCGATTTCTTTGATCATATTGCTCAGAAGTTTGGAAAAAGAGCACCCAAATTTGATATTGGAAAAGGGCTCCTGGTTGCCTATGGCTACTTTATGCAGTTTTTATCACACTTCACAAAAAAACCACCAGAATTAGACCCTGGTACCGCGCGCTATATGTCAGTAAACGCTTATTACGATAGTACAAAGGCGCAGCGAGAATTGGGCTATCAAATAAAACCGGTGACTAGCATAATTGATGATGCTTATGACTGGTATGTAGATAATGGGTATTTAAATGAAACCCGCGCTTAGCTGGGAGATAACTTATTCCGAAGTATCAATAACCGAACCTACTGTATCGTCCTGATTTCCGGCATAGACATCCAAGATTGCATTCTTGTTCTGTATCTGTACCGCATTTCTTGCGATATCTTCGAATTCTGTAGAATTTGAAGACTCGTTCGAATTTGAATTACTCTCACTGCTAGCACCAAATTGATCCAACGCATATTGAGCCGTACTATACCGACGTTTTGTATCAAGTATAGAAAAGGCTGCCTCTCTAGTTACATCAGAACCCTCGGACTCAAGTCCTGCGGAAATAACAGATTTTCTAACCAGCGAACTAGCCTGAGTATTCTCTCCACTAGATTGCTGTGAAGCATCGACAAACTGTTGGGCATTTCGTCTACCAAGAGTTGTTTCTAATGAGCCGAAAAATTGTTCACGAGTAACTTCATAGGTATCCTGCTGTTCAGCTGACCCTGATATAGTAACAGTAACCGCATTTTGAGAGCGATCTCCTTCGTTAACATTGTCCGCATTAGGACTCACGGATACCGATCGAGCTAGAGCATCCTCTGGAGGCTGACCAGTAATAGAGGCTGGAGAGCTTGAAGGGTTTGGTGGCCTTGTATTGTTATCCGTTAAAAGCGGAGATGAACTGGCCGCGCTTATATTCATAGTATTCACGCCTTATAGAGCACTACCTGTCATTCACTCTACAGCGTATCTTTAATCAATTAAAGGTCAGGCATATACAAAGCGACTATATACATATTTAAATATGGCCTAAGCATAACCCTTGGCCAAGTTCAATTATCTAGCGTGTACCTGGTCTATCCGAATGCGAAGGTCATTTGCCCATGAAGAGAAAACATCACGCATTGCAATATCACTAACCTTGGGGTTGGCTGGGTCTATTTTATAACGGGTCAATTTCGAATCAACAAATCGAGCAATGACAGTTTTGGAATGAGCATCCATCAGGGCCCCTACAATTGTCACAACTCCTTCTAATTTGCTATGCATCTTCTCCCCTGCCACCGGAACTCCCCCAACCAAATTTACGCCATCAGGAAATACCGCGACAACTGAACACATGAGCAATAAGGTAGGTGAATCTTGGATTTCCACTGCCATTGTATATTTACCACCCTTAACTATTCCCTTCTCAATTTCCGAATAAAATATTTTTTGAAAAGTAGACTTTTCTTCCTCCGCAAGCATCCATAACGCCATTTCTTTTCCATTAACGTTATTTGTCGTTAAGGCAATTACCTCAAGATACAAAGGGGTTACTACAAAGGATTTATAACGAGAAAAATCGACACTTGGATTAGCAAAAGCAACGTCAGCAATGGAGTTATCAACTCTATTGAGATCACTTGAACCGGGAAATCGTTCTGCCCCGTCTCCTTTTTGAATTTCCGGTGTAACACTACAGCTGAGAATCATGCCAATACTGATAAAAACGATAATTAAGCGCTTCATAACCTTCTTCCTTTTTGACGACACTCATGAAAAACTGCGCAATACAGACCCTAATCAGCAAGTCCTCCTCACAAAAGACCAAACAGTATTACATTATTCAACCGTTTATATTTATCATCCCAATAGGATGGTAAATATAAACAGATCAACGTGATAAGTAATATTACAAAGCCATATTTACTGAATTAATTCTCTTGAAATAACATATATTAATGATTAGAAAATTGTTTTGACATGGACACTGCGCTTAACCCATGAGCAAAAGTGCTTATCAATACGGTCAACACTATTACTGACACTAATTGTTCATAGCCTGAAACCCCCAAATCACTGATAACGATGAGCATATATAAAATTGACGCAATACCTCTAGGGCCGAACCAACCAATAAATATTTTACTGTAAAGGTTTAACTCCGCTCCAATCAGCGCAAGCATAACAGGTATGATACGAATCGCTGTTAGGCTTAAAATAGCGTAAACAATCGTACTCTGATCCCAGTAAGTATAGACTGCGGGGACCGCCGCTAACCCCAAAAGAAAGAATATTATGAGTGAAAACAACTGCCCCTGCGCTTCGCCAAATTCTTGAACCCTTTCCCGCACCACATGTATTTTTGTACCAAGCATCAGGCCCGCAAAAAAAGCGGCAATAAAACCATTGCCATGAAATATTTCTGCACAAGAATATGCCAATATCGCGAGTGAAATCGCCGCTAATTGATGAAAAATGGAGCCCATCCAATTCCTATTGGTTGCATAATCTATCGCTCTACCTCCAACATGACCGATAAGAGTGCCTGCAATTGGGCCAATGATTAACTGCATTGCCATAAATTTTAACCAATGGCCGTCCCCTGTAATAGCTGAACCTCCACTCGCTATCACAGCAATACAAAGCAAAATCGGTGGCAATGCTATTCCATCATTTAACCCACTTTCAATACTAATCGATTCTTTAATGCGTTCAGGAACCCTATCGCTCTTTACGACTGCTTGCCCTAGCGCTGCATCCGTGGGTGATAGTATGAGGGCTAACATAGCTAGTGCCCATATGTTGTAACCTGGAAATAGGAGGTATGCGACCAATGTACCAGAAATCATAGTCAACGGTAGTCCAATCAGAAGTAGCCTTGCAGGTATACCCGCAAGAATAGTACCTAACTTCGAAAAGCGAATAAGTGATGCATCAACAAATAAAATAATGATTAAGGTCAGCTCTGCTAATATTTTTACGACTTCTGTATTCAAGTGCACTTCAATTACATTAATACCCAGCGGCCCCATTAATAACCCAATGCCGACAAAAAACATGGGGCCACTTATCGGCGAGCGTTCGGACAAATTGGAAAACAATCCAAAGATAAGAATAAGAAGAGCAACAACGATTAAGGCAACATGATTATGCATGATGATAATCCTTCTTTAGATCCTACCAAGTTTAGTTGCTAGGCACATAAAATGACCAATAATTGAAGCATATCGTTAGAATCAAAACCAACAATCATCGCGGACGAAGCCATTAAACGAAGGGAATATATTATTTCACCTCGACCCAAGCTCCTTTAAAAACAAGCTCAATTTGTTGGTTTCTCGCCGAGCAGGGGGATTCACAACTTACCTTGAAAGAGAATTTAGCCAGTTACATATTGACTAAATTCTCTATTTAAATCATCTAGTTAAATTCTTAAAAATCTCATGTGCATCTTTTCCCCAACGCGTAACCATGTCGTTAAGATGAACCATGGATAATTGCTCTGTATCATTTTCAAGCTGCGCACCTTCACCCTTTCGAACCGCTGCAGCGAGTAATTCACCCGTTTGGCTGTCAGTAACTTCCACCTCAAGAAAAACATCTACATCCCTATCACGGGTTCCTGCAACTGCTTTTCCTACGCCAAGCACCAACGCGACAGGAAGTATTTCTATCGGCTTCATACCTTCCATATTATGCTCAACCCCTGTGATGGCCGGCCTAATACGAAGGACACCTTCTCCTGGGTTTTTAACTATTTTAAACGCCCCTTTAGCAGCATCATTCATTGCCTTGTCAAGCGTCCATGATAATTGCTGAAGAACAGTCTCACTAACTTGAGCACTGGGCTTAGGTTCTGGATACAAAACGCTCTTATCTAAAATGACAGAGTGATAACCTTTTTCTGCGATTTTTTCACTGATCCAACGAAGTGTTACACCACCGCTAGGAGTCCCCACGGCTTTCAGAGATGAGTAGTCTGATAAATACCCTGAATATTGATCATGGGTAACAAGGTTTGAAGCACAACCAACGCTTAACACCGAAAATATAACAACAAGTAGTCTATACATAGCCATCATCGAAAAACCTCTGTAGATTAAGGGAGTTTATTATTATTCCATTGAACATATGTTCATTTTCCTTCAGTAAACTGTTGGAAGCAAAACATTGTGATTTACAATAACGCAATTTGTGTCTTATACGAATTTCCTCATACCTTCAAGTAAAGGCTAAAAGCCTCCAGTATCGCCAGACTTTTAGCCACAAACAATGACGAATAAATATTAAATTCCTTAATGCCCAGAAAACACCAATATCTTAACCGGTAGCAATAGGGCCTGCAGACGTAAAATAATAGCGTGAACTATCCCGACAGTATCAACCACATGTAAATAAATGGACTCAGCTGTACCAATCGTTCCGCTTTCAATTAAGTCATGGTGATAGCTATACGCGTTGGCAATACACTTAGTACCTGCCCCCCCCCCAATGCTGTTGCGTTAACAAATAAAACCTTTAAATACAAAAGGTTATGACGGATAATTCACGGCATGACAATGCAAAGCAGAGATGGCAAGATCATGATCAAAAACCAGCC
>MAAB01029019.1_pt1 | contig 23923 bp, 24 predicted proteins | sample 1115991 | NCBI WGS metagenome assembly MAAB01 (sample SAMN04961124, study PRJNA320927) | seawater metagenome | isolation source: sample BD02T18 sea water enriched with oil for 18 days | place: USA:Gulf of Mexico | collected 2013-07-27
AGTGGTTAACGCTTCTATACCTAATATGAGTTCCATAGGCATATACTTACTTCTATTATTTTACTGTCGAACTTGGCCATCACCATAAACAACAAATTTCTCAGTGGTTAACGCTTCTAAACCCATTGGGCCATAAGCATGCAGTTTACTGGTAGATATGCCTATTTCTGAACCTAAGCCCAATTGGTTGCCATCTGAGAAGCGTGAAGAGGCATTCACCATGACTACTGAGGAGTTTATTTGGCGAATGAATTTTTGGCTGCGTGAAATGTCTTGACTGATAATGACTTCAGTATGATCAGAGGTAAATTCATTGATATGACTAATGGCCGTATCAAAGCTACTTACTACCTTCACCGCAATTTCTTGTGCTAAATATTCCGCTTGGTAATCTTCGTCAGTTGCCAACTCAGCATTAGGGAAAAAACCAATACTATTTTTACACGCATGAACTTTAACTTGTGCTGCATCATTCAGTGCTTTAGCTGCGAGGGGTAAGAACTTTGCACTAATATCGCTATGTACTAAAACGGTTTCAAAGGCGTTACAAGCACTAGGTTTTTGGGTTTTACCATTGACTAAAATGTTGATAGCTTTATCTAAGTCTGCGTATTTATCAATGTATAAATGACATACGCCTTTATAGTGTTGGATAACAGGGATACGACTATTTTCACTAACATAGCGGATCAGGCCTTCACCGCCACGTGGAATGACTAGGTCAATCGTATCGCTTTGCTGCAATAGCTGCTCAATAACACTGCGGCTAGTATCAGGAATAACACTAACAATATGTTCATCAACATTATGAGTTGTTAATACCTGATGTAAACAATGAGCGATAGCTAAGTTGGAATGAATTGCTTCTGAGCCACCACGTAAAATCACGGCATTACCCGATTTAATACATAAGGCGGCGGCTTCTGCTGTAACATTGGGACGCGCTTCATAAATCATGGCTATCACGCCAAGAGGGATGCGCATTTTACCGACTTGAATGCCATTCGGGCGTAATGATAGTTTATCAACATCTCCAACAGGATCTGTTAAAGCAACAATCTCACGGATAGCAGAACTCATGTCCTTAATACCTTTATCCGTGAGCACTAATCGGTCCAACATCGCTTGCGATAAACCTTTTTCTCGACCTGCGGCAATGTCTTTACTATTCTCTTGAATAATAGCATCACTATTATTTTCAATCGCTGTGGCAATGTCATTTAATAGCGCATTTTTTTCACTACTGTTAAGTTGTGCAGCCACTCTGCTGGCTTGTTTAGCCTTTTGTGCCATAGTGGCGATATTAAAATCAGTCATTTTGCTACTCTTGTCGAAAATTGTTTAAGTTGTTTTAATCTTTTAGGCAAGGTATTGATTGAAGAGAAGGGTTATTCTCCTTGTCGAAATCAATAACGTGGATTAAAGCGTTTCTAAACTAGCCCTATGGGGACATCTGAGCAAACCATGCTCTTCGTTGCCTCCTTTTTTAAGGGAGTAACCCTTAATAAAATGAAGCGCCTTGATCATGAATCGCTCAGGCATCCTGAAATACGCATCTTCAAGAAGCTTGGGTATATTGCTATTTTAGCCTAATCATAAAATAACCATATCATCACGGTGAACCACAACATCGCCTTGATCATGGCCTAAAATATCGGTGATATCATTACTGTGTTTGCCCATAATTCTTTTTAAGTCATAGTGGCTATACAAATAATTCCTTTGGCGATCACTGCATTATTGCTTGCATCAACTAGATCGATTGCATCACCGGCTTTAAATCTATTAGTCACTGATTTTATACCTGAAGGTAATAAAGAAGCACCTTTGTTTACAACCGCATTAACTGCACCGGGGTCGAGTTTAATTTTACCTCGACTTTTTAATGTGTGTTTGAGCCAGTGCTTTTTAGCGGTAATAATATCTTTATCTGCGGCAAAACGAGTGCCTGGATTAACTTTTGCTAAAAGTGAGCTAAATACCTCACTTTTCGTGCCGTTGACTATATAGGTGTTTATGCCGTGTTCAACGGCTTTTTCAGCGGCTTGTATTTTGGTTTTCATGCCTCCGCTCGCTAAAGGGTTGCGACTTGTGCCAGCCATGGCATAAATTTCATCGGTAATCTTATCTATATTAGGGATTAATACGGCATCGTCATGGATATTTGGGTCTTTGGTAAAGACACCATCTATATCACTTAATATGAATAAACTGTCTGCTTCACACGCTTGGGCAACCAACGCGGCAATATTGTCATTATCGCCAATAGCGAGCGCTTTGGTGGTGACGGTATCATTCTCATTTACAATAGGAAGTACACCATTGGCTAATTGAATTTTTATTGTTTCTTGAATGCTGATAAAGCGTTCTCTATCGGCTAAATCATTTTGAGTGATAAGTATCTGGCTACAAGGAATATCAAAAAAACGTTGCCAATTAGCCATCATTTGCATCTGACCAACGCTTGCCATGGCTTTTTTAGTGGAGAGTGAGAGTTTTGGTGAGCCATGTTGAATGATAGTTCGGCCAGCTGCCACACCGCCGGATGAAACTAAAATGATTTCCTTACCTTGCTGTTGGCATTTGGTAATGAATTGTGCAATTGCTAAGATATATTGGCCACTACAACCATCGCGACTGGGTGCTACTAAAGCACTACCGACTTTGATTACAGCTCTATTAAAGTTCATTTTATCTCCTATTATTAAGCTTGTTTAGTATGCTTGAAACTGATTAAAAACTCAATTATTAAAGGTAATTATTCACTATTAGAAAATACTAAAAGTCTATTTTCAATCGGTTTATAAGGTATTTGCATGTAACCATGTGTTTTACACCCTTATATTCACGTAAACAGCGATATTATTGGCTGATAAAAAAAAAGAGATCACTTTTTGTCCAAAAAAATAATTTAACGATTATTTAACGAATAGTGTGATTTTAAAATGAATTGCTTGATAGAGGAGTAATAAAAAAATTTAATTATTAGCTGAATCATGATTAAATGACATTATCCGTGTTACTTATCTATTATTATTAGTTATTATCAAGATATGCTAAATTTCTTACCAGCCAAATTGATCGGTTTTATATCCTTTTCCCTCTATATCCTTAATACCATATTTTGGCTGTTACCTATTTTAGTTTTCTCACTGTTTAAAGCGTTAATTCCATTAACTTTCTCCAAAAAAATATTCAGCTACTTACTTGATTTAATGGCCAGTAATTGGGTTGCGACAAATAGCATGATTCAAAATATATTTACTAAAACAAATATCGTGGTGACAGGTTTAGAAGAACTGAAAATTAATGATTGGTATTTGGTGTTAGCAAATCATCAAAGTTGGGTTGATATTGTCGTTTTACAACGAGCTTTACACGGAAATATCCCCTTTTTAAAGTTCTTCTTAAAAAAAGAACTTATTTATGTCCCTCTGCTGGGACTGGCTTGGTGGGCTCTCGATTTTCCTTTTATGAAACGATATAGCCAAGCTTTCTTGAAGAAGAATCCTCATCTACGTGGTAAAGACTTAGCAACGACTCGAAAAGCATGTGCTAAGTTTAAACACAAACCGGTTAGTGTGATGAATTTTATTGAAGGTACGCGTTTTACTCAAAAAAAGCATGATAAACAAGGTTCTCCTTTTCAACATATGTTGAAGCCTAAGTCAGGCGGTATCTCTTTTGTATTGGATGCCATGGGTGAGCATTTGACTAAAATTGTTGACGTTACTATTTATTATCCAGATGGAATTCCAAATTTCAGTGATTTTATCTACGGACAGGTGGAGAAGGTACACATTGACATCCATACCCTCGATATTGCTAGTGAGTTAGGTCATATCAATTTTTCAGATCGAAATGATAGAATTGCTTTTCAAAAATGGTTAACGCAATTTTGGCATGATAAAGATGCAAGACTTGAGAACATGAGACAACAACATAATGCTCAACGTGATGACTAAATCTAAACGCGTGATGTACCTGAGCTAAGTTCATCGCCAATAAGGTGACAGGAGAAGTGTATGAATGAACTGATCAGTATTTGGTTGAGTGAACAAGGCCTCAGCTCGAAATATTTAGCCAGTAGCGCAACTGCTGTAGGTATAGGTTTAATCTTTTTTATTTCCTGCTTAAGTTATTATATTGCGAAATATCAAGTCTTAGGTTTAATGAATAAAGTCATTATTAACAGTAAAAATACTTGGGATGATGCATTGATGGAGCATGGCGTGCTCAGTCGTATGGCTTTACTACTACCGTTAGTCTTAATGCTCTTCTTAACGCCACTTATCTTAGAAAGCACCAGTATTGCCAGTACTTTACTCATTTTATTGAGTAAAGTGTTACTTACTTTTCAAATTTCACGGTGTATTAGCGCCTTACTTAATGTCAGTCGAAGCATCTATAAAGAAAGTGCCAAACAACGTTTTTTACCGCTAAGCGCTATTATTCAAATCATTAAATTAGCTTTATATTTAGTGACCAGTATTATCATTATTTCGCTTATCATTGACCGCTCACCTGTTTATCTATTAAGTGGTTTAGGTGCTTTGACCGCGGTACTATTGTTAGTTTTTCAAGACACCATTAAAGGTTTGGTTGCTAGTATTCAAATCTCAGCGAATAGAATGGTTGTTGCAGGTGACTGGGTTGAGTTACCCAAATATGGTGCAGATGGCGATGTGCTAGAAATAGGTCTAAGTACGGTGAAAATAGAAAATTTTGATAAAACTATTACCACAGTACCTACTTACGCGCTGATTAGTGATTCCTTTAAAAACTGGCGCAATATGTATCATACAGGCGCACGACGCATTAAGCGTACCGTTATTATTGATATTGCCAGTATTGATTTCTGCAGTGCTGAAAAAATAAACCAATTGACTAGTGCGTATTTATTACAAGATTACCTTAGTGATAAAAAGCAAGAGCTGGCACTGAATGAGCAAGACAACAATAGCGATGAGATTTCCCAATCGTTTACTTCCTTAAATAGTAGACAATTGACTAACATAGGAACTTTTCGCGCTTATATTACCAAGTACTTACAACAAAATAGTCATATTCGTAATGATCTTACGTGTATGGTGAGGCAGTTAACCGCCACGCAGACAGGCTTGCCACTGGAGATTTACTGCTTTGCTAACACCACAGATTGGCTTGCTTACGAGACAATCCAAGCTGATATTTTTGACCACCTTTTTGCCGTTGCACCACAATTTGATTTGCGTGTTTTTCAACATCCAAGTGGACATGATTGGCAGCAGAATTCATAACATAGAGTCTTTAAATGAAGTCAATCGAAGAGCAATTAGCGCGTTATAAAAGTGTGCATTTGAATCAGAAAAATATCAACACCCACTTTGTTGGAGTCCCTTTGATAGTGTTAGCCGTAACACTGATGTTGAGTACCATTGCCTTTGAAATAACCATGGATGATGTTTTTAGTACTCAAGTTACTCTGTACTATACCCTAGCTATGGCTGTTTTTTCTGTCGTCGCTATTTACTATATTTTTTTGCATCGCTTATTAGCATTAGGCATGCTGGTATATATACTAATTAACTTGTTTATTGCGCAATTATTGAATGGCACAGCGGGTTTGATTTATATCGCTCTAGGTTTGTTTGTTGTTGGTTGGATTATTCAGTTTATAGGTCATTATTATGAAAAAGCCAAACCGGCTTTTGTGGATGATTTGAGCCAGTTTCTAATCGGACCATTATTTTTAATGGCTGAAGTGTACTTTATGTTAGGTTTAGAGCCGGTATTAAAAGCGCGAGTTACTTCACTAGCGGTTGAAAAACGTAAAGCATTAGAAAAAAGAACACATGCTAAATAGCTGTCACTAACTTGGCTGCAAAGTAACATGTCTAAAAAGTAATAGGGTTATAAATTTATAACCCTATTACTAAGAGTTATAGCTACCGCTGTCTAATCACACCTTCCTGCATGGTAGACGCGACTAACTCCCCCTGACGATTATATATTTGTCCTCTCACTAACCCGCGACCATTACTCGCAGACGGACTATCCATACAATAAAGTAACCAATCATCAAAACGGAATGGACGATGAAACCACATAGCGTGATCTATGGTGGCAATTTGAAAATTTGGTTGCCAATGACTGGCGCCGTGAGGTAATAAAGCCGTTGGTAAAAAATGGAAATCTGACGTGTAAGCTAACATATAGGTATGTATACCTAGGTCGTCAGGTAAATCGCCATTGGCCTTTATCCACATTTGGCTTACAGAATCTGTTGGTTTTGGTTGCAACCAGTTATATTGTTGCACTGGGCGAACATCAATAGGCTTTTCAGCTAAAAACTTTTCGCGCAATGACTTAGGTATTGAATCTTGGTTAGCTTTTATATAATCGGTAAATGACGGAAGATCTTCAGGAGCGGCTACATCAGGCATGGTATCTTGGTGATCAAAGCCTGATTCTGCATGTTGAAAAGATGCTGTCATATAAAAGATGGCTTTACCGTTTTGCACCGCTTGCACTCTACGGGTACTAAAACTTGAACCATCACGAATGACTTCTACTTCATAAACAACGGGTAAGCTAGCGTCACCAGGGCGTAAAAAATAAGAATGAAGTGAATGAACAAAGCGGTTAGCTGCAATTGTTTCTTGAGCAGCTGAAAGCGCTTGGCCCATAACTTGACCACCAAAAAGAGCTTTGTAACCTAAATCTTGGCTTTGTCCTCGATAGATGCCTTGTTCTATGACTTCTAATTTTAATAGCGCCGATAATTCATCTAATACACGTGTCATTTTTTACCTTATATATCAAAGACTATTTGGTTAAAAACCAACTAATTCGGAGTAACTAGTGTAATCGCTATTGATGTTGTATGTAAAGTAGGTTAAATTTCATGCAAAATACTATTAATAATAAAAATAATAATAAATTTATCTAAATCATAATTGATCTAGGGAGGGGGATTATGGCTGTAGCAATGCAAAGAGAATATCTGTTAGAAAGAAGGCAAGAAATGCTGGGCGACACAGATAAACTTTGGGAAAATTTAACATTGGCGCAAAAATTTGCTGCCAGTAGTTTAGCGCAATTTGGCTATAAGCTTAACTTTATAAGAGACTTTCATGATACTCATATGGCAGTACTAAGCTGTAATGATAATATCGCGGTTATCTCTAAAGGGGGAGAAATTAATACTCACCCAAAGATTAAAATTCGTCTCTAAGTTAATGAGACATAAAAAAGCGCCAATTGGCGCTTTTTTTGTGTCTTTTTTCTGCTTTTTAAGGTTTTTAAGCCATTAATAACGTAAAATAGCTGACATTATTAGTAAAAAAGTAACAGTATCTATGTCTCGTTCAAAAAAATCTAGAAAACCAGGTGGAGCACCGACAGCTAAACCTAAGTTAAGTAAGCAAGAATTAGCTAACGTTGAGAAGCGTACCCGTAAGACTACGGGTAAAGTGGCGGGCAATCGTCAAAAAGAAGCAATGCCAGAGCAAACGGATAGTAATCAGCAAGGTGCTAATAAAGACCCACGTCTTGGTAATAAAACACCCATTGTTTTAGGTAAAATAATTACTAAAGCCGAAAAAGCTAAACAAGCAAAAGCGAAACAAGCCAGCCAGAAATCAGCGCCTATTGCGAGTATTCGTTTTGTTGAAGATACCGTCGTTGAGAACACCGTTGTTGAGTTATCGCCAGAGCAAGAATTAGATGCAATTGAACAAGATGAAACGTTGCAAAGTATTTTAGCTAAACAAGAAGATGATATTGCCTTAACAGAGCAAGAAGTTGATTACTACAATGATAAAATGGAACGTCATCAAGTATTATCGGCTGAATTAGGTTTAGATGAAGATGACGACGCTAGTGATAGCGATGAATCTAACAGCAGTGATAGCGAAGATGACTTATGGGATAAATTAGATCGTCCAAACTTTTCAAATTTTGAAGAGAAAGAGTAACACCAATGAGTGATTTTTGGCTTTATGCTTTGTTGTTTGGCGTTATTATTGTACTTGCCTTAGTATTTTATGCAGGTAAGTTATTAAAACAAGTCGCCCAGCAAAAAGAGCAACAAGCACAAGCAAAATTGGCACAACAGCAAGCACTTAATAAACACGATAAAAAAGTATTTGATAGTGTGCTATTAATTACACGTGCTATGCAGGAAGAGCAATGTGAATTTGATGAAGGTTGCTGGCGTTTGTCGGTATTGTTGTCTTCATTAAAAACATTGACCGAATTGTCTGATAAATTTCCGGGAATCTTTGGCTTGTATGAAGAAATTAAAAGTCTTTCAATTCTTGAAGCACGTAAAACGCTAACGAAAAAAGAGCGTATGCGTGAAGATTATCAACGTATAACGGCGTTAAATAAAAGGCATGACGAGGTTGTGATTGATTTGGATAAGCTTTTTCATTTCACTACTGAGCAACTTACTCATCTATCCCCTTAGCGCCAACAGTCGGCCTTAATTCCAATAACAGATCTTATTAAGGTCTGTTGTTGCGCTTGATCAATGCGTAAAAATTATAAAAGGTTATAATATTTTCGTTCACTAAATAAAACGGTATGAAAATATGAAAGTAAGTCAATTCTTCGATAATGCGCTATTAAATAAATATAACACCAGCGGACCAAGATACACCTCTTATCCAACAGCGTTAGAGTTTCATGATAATTTTAAACATGATGACTTTATTAAAGCGATAGAAAACTCGCAAAACCGCGAATTGTCACTTTATGTGCATATCCCATTTTGTCATACGCTTTGTTATTACTGTGGTTGTAATAAAGTCATTACTCGTCATCGTGGAAAAGCAGATACTTACCTTGAATATTTAGCGCAAGAAATAGCGCTACAGGCACCCTTGTTTGAAGAGTATACCGTTAAGCAACTGCATTGGGGCGGTGGTACACCCAGTTTTTTAACTCACCCGCAAATTACTCAACTTGTATCCTTATTAAAAGAGAAATTTAATTTCTCAGATGAGCTAGAAATGAGTATTGAAATTGATCCTCGTGAAATTGAAATGGACTTAGCTGAACATTTATATTCCTTAGGTTTCAATCGCTTGAGTTTAGGTGTGCAAGATCTTGATTTAAAAGTACAACAGGCTATTAACCGTGTGCAGTCAACTGAATTCATTGGTGACTTTATTCAGCACGCCAAAGATGTTGGCTTTAAGTCTATTAATATTGACCTTATTTATGGCTTACCGCATCAAACGCTTGAGAATTTTACTAAAACGTTAGTAAAAGCGCATGAGTGGGATGTTGACCGTATTTCTCTCTTTAGTTACGCCCATATACCAAGTCGCTTTGCCGCACAGCGTAAATTACGCGATGAATGGTTACCCAATACGCAAGAAAAATTCGCCTTAATGAAATTGGCTATAGAAACGCTTTGTGATTTTGGTTACGACTTTATCGGTATGGATCATTTTGCTAAACCAAATGATGAATTAGCTATAGCGCAAAGTGATGGTACCTTGCACCGTAACTTCCAAGGATACACGACTAAAGGTGGCTGTGACTTATTAGGCTTAGGCGTGTCATCAATTAGCTCTATTGGTAATAGCTTTAGCCAGAATATAAAAGATCTGAAAGAATATTACCAAGCAATAACAGAAAAACAGCATGCCCAAATCAAAGGCGTAAGCTTATCTGAAGATGACATTTTACGTGGTGAAGTTATTCAAGAATTGATGTGTAACTTGTATCTAGATAAACAAGTCATTAGTGAAAAATATAATATTAATTTTGATGAATATTTTGCTGAAGACTTACCATTATTAAATACTTTCATTGATGATGGTTTAGTTGAAAATAATGCTAATCATATTAAGGTCGAGCAAAAAGCCCGTTTATTAATTCGTATCATTTGTATGAGCTTTGATGCTTACATGAAAAAACATGTTAATCAGCAACGTTTTTCTCGGGTGATTTAATCAACTTGGTTTTATCCCCGAACGTTAACGTTCGGGGATAAATATTATCACGTTATCTTATCTAAATAGTCCCAAGTTTCTATCACTTATGGCGTCTCGCCAACCACCTAGCCATTGCGATTTAGCATCAATATTCTGATAAGGGCACTGCTCCTTAGTTTTGCCGCCAAGGCCAGCCTGATATCCATTAGAATGCGCTCTACCTAATTTATCCCTTTTTTGTCTTTTCATTTATTCCACCTTATAAAAATTTTGTAATTGTTTAATAAATCAATTAATAAACAAATTTAGTGTCCCGCGTTTACCTGGGGTAATTTTATTACTTAATACTATGGGGTGGTCGATTATCGAACTTTGTCTTGACTAAAAAAAGTATGAAATTTCATCAATCGACGAGTTATTTAAGAGGATTTTTTGTAGTGATGCAAGCGAAAAAATGTAATTTTAAAGAGGAGCGAATAAGATAAGATGAGGAAAAATAGTAGGCAAATTTTCATCATGAAAGTTTGCCTTGGCAAAACAATTCGTTAGCAGCGCACCATGTTAAAACGTTATTGCAATAGATAATAAAGAATTAACTTGATAGACAAAATTACTCTAAAAAAGGCTCTTGCTGTTGAGTAGGGCCGTTAAATAAACTTCTTTGACAAAAAATATGTATTTTAAGCTATTAAGTACGTAATAAAGGTTGCAGCATGGTTTCTAAACCATTGAGTTTAACTTCATACATCAAGGCTAATTGTTGTCCTAGTTTTCCTTCAGGAAAACCTTTGCTATGAAACCAAACTAAATACGGCTCAGGCAATTGCAATAGTTTTCTACCAGCATACTTGCCAAAAGGCATAGTTTGATTAATTGCTTCAATCAGGGCTTGTTGATCGTTTAACAAATTAGGTCCTTTACGGGTAAATGCTTGTCATATTAGTGACATGCTTACGTCACAAAAGCTTCATTCTTGCTCATTATACTGTGCTTATCTTAAAAGGTTAACAACGTTAGGGATGAAGATGTCAATTATTAGAAAACGAAGTGCCGCTCACAAAGCTTACTTACCTGGTAATGTGCGTGATAATCAATATATTTTAGCCGAGTTTTCTTTGACCGATGAGATATTTCAGCAGCTGTCAGGAAAGTACAGCGATTTAAAACCACAGCCATATTATGATTTTTATCAACAATTATCGGTATTATTTTTTGAGTTAACCGATGAAGTAGAGTTAGATAATTGCCAATTTATTGCTAATGATAAACTAGCGCGCGTTAGATACAGTCAAGAAATGCATCAATGGCAAACCAATCAACAAATTTTGTTTTATTACAACCCAGAGAGTCACCACCTTAAGAAGTCGTTTTTTGATGGTAGTAAAAGAGCTAAGAAAGTGTGTTTACTCTTTTTAGCAACTGGGAATGAAATTCGAGTTAATGCTGCCAATTTTCATAGTAAAGTGAGTCAAGTGGTCGAAAAATTTTGTGAAAAAATTAAGCTAGATAAAAGCGATATGCGTTTGAGAGATCATCAGCATCTGACTTATGATTTGTTTGCTAAGCATAAAGGCTGCACAATTACCCAAGTACATAAATTACGTGAAATTAATAAACGCTATACCAGTCAGAAGGTAACAGTACCTAGTCACCATAGTGCGATGAATTATGCCGTTGTGACCTTGAATATCAGTAATGAGCTATTGCAACAAGTTGAAATTGATAGTCATTCAAAGGATCCTTACAATCCTTTGTATATGTATTTAACCGATGTTTTTACTATGGCAGCAAAGCGCTATAACTTAAACAATGGCGCGCTGATTGCCAATGGTTTAGTACCTATTGTTAGATACAGTATTCATGAGATCGTATCTAGAGTGGGTGAGTTGCAAATGTTAGGGTATAACCCTGAGCAGAGTCCATGCGGTATTGTTAGTAAATGGAATGCGGCTGAGCTTACGGATAATGTTCAATTAGTCTTTGTGGCAACACCTGAAAATAATAGTGGTCATGGTTTTGGTCGATTTTTAAATCAAATAGAGCAAGCAATGCAATTAATGGCAGTAGAACTTGAAATAGAGCCGACTAAAGAAGAAATGATGGTGAGGTTTCATCAGCACCTTGCCTATAATTTTTAATGACTAATTAAGTTGGCCGACCTAAGCTGATTGAGGTCGTTTTTGTAACTTACGTTGTAACGTTCTTCGGTGCATTGAAAGCTGTCTAGCAGTAGCCGAAATATTACCCTGGTTAGCTTTTAATACTTGTTGAATATGTTGCCATTCAACTTGCTCGGCAGATAAGGTTTGTTCACTTTTAGTATCGACTGCGATGGTTTCAGCTTTGCTGCCTTTTAGCGTCGCGAGTAGTGTTTGACTATCCACGGGTTTAGATAAGTAATCATCAGCACCTAATTTTATCGCGTCAACCGCAGTAGCAATACTAGCAAAACCGGTAAGCAATACAATACGGCTTTGTGGACGTAATTTACGTAATGGGGTGATGATTGATAAGGTATTTTCCTCTGCCAATTTCATATCCAGCAAAATAAAATCAGGAGTGTGACGATGGCATGCGAGTAACGCATCATTGTTATTATCCACTTGTACACAATCAAAGCCGTGTTTAGTCAAACGTCTGTTAAGGGTGTTGGCAAAAATAATATCATCTTCAACGATTAGTAATTTTGATGGCGTTGACGCTTCTGCTGAATTAGGCATACTCATTTCCTTATTGTTAACTGTATGATGAAATTGGTAGGCTTAAAGTAACTAGTGCGCCACCCTCTTGGTGGTTGGTTAAGGCTAGCTTACCACCAAGACGTTCTAAACTGGCGTGACTCAAAAAAACTGCCATGCCAAAACCTTGCTCACTGTTGACTGGTTTTACCCCTAATTCATTAAGTTTTTTTAAGGTAAATCCTTTGCCATAATCACGAATAGTGAATTGCCAGTTATTTTCAATAATTTGACAAGTGAGGTTAAGCGACTTGCTGTTATTGGCTTTACTCGCTCTAATGGCATTATTAATTAAATTGAGAATGGCGGGTAACAAAGCGGCATCAGCATTGATAGTGACACCTTTGGTTCTTTCGTCACTATTTTTTAATAACTGTAAGCTTATTTCTGGATTGTTTACTCGGACATTATCGGTTATTTCATCGAATAAATCCTGACAATTAATGGTTTTAATCACTTGTTCTTTTATATCGAAAACCATCGCACGAAAGTCAGATAAACTGTCTCTACAGCGAGTAAGTTGGCTCTGCATATCAAGCACTATTTCGTTGTCAGGTAAATCTTCACTTAATTCATCAGCCAGTAGTTGCACTGTTGCTATAGGGGTCGCCAATTGATGGGTTACCTGGGCGGAAGCAACACCTAATGAGGTGACTTGCTCTTGTTTTAATAAATTTTCACGATAGGCCGCGATAGCGAGCTCTTGTTGATTAATACTACGTGCCATTTTACCAACAACTATAGCAACCACGAGTGCTGAAAATAAAAAATTGATACCCATGCCAATAAAGTGACCTTGCATATTACCGTGCATAACACTCATGGGTAATGACCATAATAAAATGCTGTAAGAAGCAATGGCAAGAAAGGCGACTACCGTAAGCAATAACGGCGTTAAAGTGACTGCGGCTATCGCGATAGGAATGAGTAATAAAGAAACAAAAGCATTGGTTGCTCCGCCACTAAAGAATAGTAATAGAGAAAGGAAAATAATATCAGCACATATTTGTACTAAGATTGCTTTTTGGCTGGCCTTCTTTTCACTTAAATGATTACGGCTATAATAAAGGTAACTACTGAAGGTAAAAAGTACTTCTAAGCTGATAACACTTACCAATGGCATCCATGGTAATTCGTACGCTAAGCCCAAATTGACGAAGAGAATTAACAGTAATTGAATCGCGATAGCAATGCTACGCAAAGCAATAATAGCTTGTATTTGACTCGTTCTTTTGAAAAATTGTGGCATATATTTCTTACTGGCTAAATATGAGTATAATAATAATGGTATATACCCAAGCTACCTGAATATGCAGCTTCAAGTGGTTTGGGTATAGATAAATTAACGATGATATCTTAGCCTATTTAACCGCAAAAAAGGCTGTGATAAATCATAAAAGAAACAATGAATAAGGCAGTGGATAAAATGACAGTTCAACTTAACGAAAAGCCATTACAAACAGCGACTTTAGCCGGAGGCTGTTTTTGGTGTATTGAAAGTGCGCTTAATATGGTTAAGGGCATTATTACTGCAAAGCCTGGTTATATGGGAGGGCAGAGTACAGCGCCAACTTATGAAGAGGTTTGTACTGGTCGCAGTGGTCATGCTGAAGTAGTGCAGCTTCAATTTGATAGCGATGTGATTAGTTTTAGAGAAATATTGGAGATATTTTTCAGTTTGCACAATCCAACGCAGTTAAACCGCCAAGGCAATGACATCGGAACACAATACCGCTCAGAAATTTTTACCCATGATGCTCAACAACAAGCAGTGGCTTTAGCTATAATTGATGAAATAAATCAAGAGCAGTTATTTGATGACTCTATTGTCACTCAAGTGAGTCCAGCGGTTACTTTTTATTGTGGTGAGGATTATCATCAAAATTACTTTAAAAATAATCCAGAAAATCAATATTGCCAAGCCGTTGTATCACCCAAGTTAGCTAAGTTTAGAAAAACCTTTGTTGCTAAATTGAAATAAGCAACGACTTTTTCAGCGTAATATCTTCTACCGGACTAAATTAACTCCACTATATTTAAAGTAGGTGCGGGGTAATCTTTTTCGGTGGTGTATGATGCAAAAGAAAAAACTTATACTTTTTGCTATTTCACTCTTGGCAGTCTTAGTATGGCTTTATCCCTCTGAACAACCCTACAAATATCGGCAAGTTAAACGGTTAGCTACCGCAGAGGAAAATTATTTATTGCCGATCTCTCCGCATATTAGCCAAGTTAGTCGACCAAAAGAAACATTCCATTTCCCAGTCAAGCTTGGAGATGTTGGCCCCAGTAATTCTTTATATTCAGGCTCAAAGCAATATCCGTTTTATTGCATGACCATAGATTCCCATATAGGTCAGCCCTTGGTAGATAATCAAGAAGGTTTTGGTGTGCCTGTTTATGAAAATTTAGCGCTGCGCAGCAAGGTTATTGGTTATTCAAAAGATTGCTTATTTAAAAGTTATTTACAATTTTATTATCTAAATCTCGACAACAATCTAGTTAAACTTTCTACAAAGAAGTTTTCTCAATTAGCGTCTTTAAGGGATGCTCAGTTGCCCTTGCGATTGTTTCGCGCTGAGCGAGGTAGTATTAATCGTTTTATTTACACTATTGCCATGGCAATAACCCCAGAAGAGCTAGGTACACGTACGATGAGCTCATTGTGGAATAAAAAATTAATTTATCAGTTTAATGGCGGATCGGGCATAGGTTTTAGACAGGGCAGGCAAAAAGCGACAAAAACTATTTCTCGTCGTTTGACTGAAGTTCAAAAAGGCTATGCGATTATAAGCTCAAGCGGTAATCGCACTAGCTATACCTATAATATGTTATTGGCAGAAGACACTGCGCGTAGAGTGAAGCTTCATTTTATCAGTTTATTTGGCGAGCCTTTATACACCGTTGGTATTGGTGGCTCGGGTGGTGGTTTAGCACAATATCTTATTGGTCAAAATAGCCATGGGATTCTTGATGGCTTAATTCCTCAATACTCTTATCCTGATATGTTAAGCCAAACAATTTATACTTTAGATTGCGACTTATTTAATAATTATTTTACCTTTCGAGCAAAAGAAAATAGCCGATGGCAGCAATGGGACCAGCGACAATTACTTGAGGGCATGAATAGCTTACAAGATTTCCCACAAAAAATAGCCTTTCTACAACCCGTAGCTCAATTAATGGCGGGCATGGTGCCGAGTTTCCCTCAAGGTAATAGTGAATGTATTAACGGTTACTTTGGCTTATCGACCTTTATCCATAACCCGAGACAAGGTTTTTTAAGGCACTTTTATAGTGAGGATGTAGTTGGGCAAACGAATTGGAATTATTGGGAAGATATGGCTTGGCTGTTTAGTCGTGATAAACATGGGTTGGTAGAAAGCACCTGGGATAATGAAGGGGTGCAATATGGACTACACGCTTTAAAGCAAAATAAAATAACCTTAGCTGAATTTGTTCATATTAATAAAAATATTGGTAGTTGGAAACCGCAACATCAAATGAAAGCTGAAACAATTATTACTCCCTTTGGTCGTAAAATGCCATTTTGGCTTTCTTTATGGGGCAGCGATAATATAACACAAGTGATTAATGATGAGATGGCACCTCGACGTAGTGCTCCACTTAGTGCTATTGAAGCCGCCTATCGAGGGGGACAGGTTTTTATCGGTAAACTTGATTTACCTATTATTGATGTTCGTCATTACTTAGAAGAGAAGTTGGACATGCATCATATGTCGGCATCATTTAGCACGCGTCTGCGATTGCAACAAGCGAATGGTCATTATGAAAATCAGGTTATTTGGGTGGCAAAACGTGATTTTGACCCAACAATTCAAGCCTTTGACCTTATGGATTTATGGCTGTTAAAAAGTAAGGAATTCCCAGAGCTAAATGCAGCTCAAAGTAAACCAGCACAATTACAAGATACTTGTTTTGATGATCAGGGTGGTGTGCTGGCAAAAGGGAAAGATGTTTGGCATGGCAATTGGAACGACGTTGACTATGGAAAAAAATCATTAAAAAGAGGGAAATGCGCAGAACATTATGCCATTTTTTCGAATAGCCGTATTCAAGCGGAAGGTCCGTGGCAAGGCAGTGTTTTCAAATGTTATAAAATTCCGTTTGATCAGGCGATTAAGCAAGGTATGTATGGTGACATAGATTTAGCTGAGCAGTTGGCGTCTTTACGAGCAATATTTCCTCAAGGGGTATGTGATTATAGTCAGGGAGATGCTGGTAGACCAAGCGATCTTTAGCGTGGGAATTACGTCGAGTGAATATGAAAAAGCAAATACTTCGCCATTTCGAATGCATAAAGCCATTTTGAATGTTTAAATCAAAATAGCTTTAATACCTAGACCTTAAAAAATAGAACGAAATGAGGAACGGCCACTTCTTCTCGATAAACGACGGCTTCTCATTCTGCTATGTAATTCGTGACGTTTTGACTCTAACCACTCTTCGCGAGTAATAGTAGCGTCACCACTACGGCCCTCTTCACGAGTACGATAAGCACAAAATTCTTCAAAGGCTTCAAAGTCATCTTTAAATTCTTCAGCGACAAGTTCAATCATAATCGCATCATCTAAAAAGCCTAATACCGGAATATGATCTGGTACTAAATCTTCAGGGTCACTAAAGTAAGCTAAAGCACTTAATACTTCGGTGCGCTCTTCAGTAGGTATCTGCCATTCACCATCTTCAATCATGGCAACAAAAGTTTCTAATTTTTGAATACGCTCACGAACAAACTCGGGTACATTATCCTTTATGTTTTGGCTAATCTTTTTAGCATTAGCTAAAATATCTTGCTCGCTAAGTTGTTTGGCACCTGCTTGCGCTTTACGCATAACATCGCGAAAATACTCTAAGTCTGATTCGGTTAATTCAAATTTAACTTCAAACGCCATTATAATTCTCCTGCTTTTGGCTTTATTTTCAGTATGTTATTGGTAGTTAAGTCTAATACCAATAGCTGACCATTATTAATAGAGTTAGTTGAAATATAGTGATTTGATCTATTCTCTCAATTATTAATTTAGCAGAATAGATCCGTCACGACATCTTATTTACTTAAGTTTTTTAATTACTTTGTAACTTTATATTCACATAGTGTTATGCTTTTATTGTCTATTGCTACTCAATAACTATTCATTATGCCAACAACAGAGTTAACCGAAACAGAACCTACAAATGATGTGGTAAGTGTTCCAATTGAGGACAGTCAAAACTGTGAGAATTGCCATTCTCCACTAAATGGACCTTTTTGTGCTAATTGTGGACAAGAAGCCGATTCGAAATTGAAATACTTTTGGGTGGTTATCATGCACCTATTAGATGATATTTTTAGTTTTGATTCTCGCGCCAGTCGAACCCTTTTTCCTTTATTGACAAGGCCTGCTTTTTTAACGAATGAATATTTTGCTGGGAGAAGGGTGCATTATGTACCGCCGCTACGATTATATTTATTTATTAGTATTATTTTTTTCCTTACCTTAAAATTCTTTATCGCGGCCGATAATAACAAAGTCATTACTATTAGTGATAAACAAGCGCTTATCACTCAAGTTAAAAGCCATATAAAGGAACTAAAAACTGAGAAAAGCACCTTTGAGAACAAAGAAGAGCTCAGTGTTGAAGCTAATGATAATATTTCAAAATTAGATGCTGATATAGCAAGATTTACTACTTATCTCGATGATTTAAATAGTGATTATAGTCTGGGGAATAACAAACAGATTATAAAATTTACTCGAGAACTGGTTGAATTAGAATTTGATCAAATGAAAGGGGAGCTACCTGAGGATAAAAAAGCACGCTTTGATTCACTGATTACCAGTAGATTGAAAGCGAAAAAGGGTAAAAATGAAACTCAAGATAACAACGATATATCGATAGCTAATAATGAAGACGGCACCTTGTCATTTGATTTCCTGTCGGATGAAAAAAATAAAAAAGTAAATGCTTTTGCTAAAGAGTTAACTGAAAAAGCTGAAAAAGCGTTTAATTCAGATACTGGTCCACTCATTGAGCAAGTGATTGGTAAGCTTCCTCAGTTGATGTTTATTTTACTGCCACTTTTTGCGGTATTACTGAAAGTGATGTTTATTTTCTCTAAGCGATTATATATGGAGCATTTAACGGTGGCTTTGCATAGTCACAGCTTCATTTTTATAGCGATACTACTCTCTGAAATGCTTGATGTATTAAATGGCTATCTTGAAGAAACATATCCAAGCTTTGCTAGTTTTACTGGTGTTGTTGCAGGAGGGATTTTACTTTGGATACCGATCTATTTATTTTTAATGCACAAAAAAGTTTATAAACAAGGGGTCTTTTTTACCTTGGTGAAGTTCTGCGTTATTGGCACTATATATAGCGTTATGATCTTGCTAACTGGGCTTGTAGCTATAGTTTGGGGGTTAATGGGAACATAAGTTCGTCTAATATATTTGGCGTATCAGATAAATTTTTCATAAAAAAAGCGGTAAGCATAAAATGCTTACCGCTTTTTTTATAAATCGTAGCGTTTATTTAAAACGCATAGATAAATCAATGGCGTTAACATGTTTGGTAAGTGCACCGCTAGATATGTAATCTACGCCTGCTTTGGCATATTCTTGCAAAATTTCAATGGTCATATTGCCAGAGACTTCTAGTTTTGCTTTACCACGGGTTGCTTTGACGGCTTGCTCTATCATTTCAGGAGTGAAATTATCAAGCATGATAATATCAGCACCAGCGTTAAGCGCTTGTTCAAGTTCATCGAGTGACTCAACTTCTACTTCAACGGTCTTATCACTGTGATTGCTTTTAGCGGTAGCGACGGCTTGGCTAATGCCACCACAAGCGGCTATATGGTTTTCTTTTATTAAAAAGGCATCGAATAAGCCAATTCTATGGTTTACACCGCCACCACAAAGTACGGCATATTTTTGTGCGCTACGTAATCCAGGTAAGGTTTTACGAGTATCAAGAAGTTTAGTATCACTACCGGCTAACTCTTTCACATAGTGACTTGTTAACGTTGCTGTTCCTGATAATGTTTGCAAAAAGTTTAAGGCAACACGTTCACCCGTCAACAGAGTTCGGGCATCACCCTCAAGTTCAAACAGTGTGCTGTTAGCGGCAACAGATTCGCCATCATTAACGAACCAGGTGATTTTGGTCACTTGTTCAACGGTTCTATTTAAGGACGCATCAAGTTGCTTGAATACCTCATTCACCCAAGCAACACCACAAACGATACAATCTTCACGGGTAATTACAGTAGCAACCGCTTGCTCATTTTCGGGAATTAACATCGCGGTAATATCTTGGCTCGCTTGAGGCATAACATTATCAACGGCACCTAAATCTTCACAAAGGGCCCAAGAGATTGTTTTGCTAATATCTTGCTGTAATTTTTCTAATTGTGAACTAAGCATTGTTTTCTTCCTATTACAGGGGGTCCCGTAAGATTAATTGTTTACCCGTTTGATAAAAGTCTACTTGTTTTAGTGCGCTCATGCCTAAAAGTATTTCATCTGCTTTCATTGCTGGGTTTATGTGAGCGGCGACATTATACAAGAAAATATTACCTAAGCTCAATTGGGCAATTTCAGTTTTATAAACGGTAATACTGCCATTGGCGGTTTGTACTCGATAATTCCCTTGTGCGACTAGACCTAATTGCTCAGCAATATGCGCGGGTATGGACACTTGAGTTGCACCAGTATCGAGTAAAAAGGTAACAGGAGTCTCATTTATTGTGCCACGGGCAACATAATGACCTTGCCTATTTTGATCTAAAATCACCTCAGCTTGACCATTCTCCGTTAAGCGCATTTCCGGGCGGCTATTCGGGTTGTATTGCTCGTCAAGCACATCCTGAAATACGAACATTAATAATACTAAGCCAATTATCCAGGCTAGCCAAACGAATATCTTTGCCATTTTGTTTGTTGGGTCAACTTCAGCCATACTAAGCAACCTTTGATTAAGGGTACCGATATTGTATGTTAGCAAGTACTAAAGTACAAAGTAAGCGCATCAATTATTATAAAAATGAGAAACACATGCTTTCAATTTCCTCTGGCTGGTTAGTTCAGGCAGAACACCTGCCGTCACCGTTTTTTTCTCCACGTGAATTGGATGAAGAAATTAGTTTACTTGTTGTTCATAATATCTCTTTGCCTGCAGGGAAATTTGGCGATAATTACATTAGTGAGCTATTTCTTGGCCAACTAGATTGTAACGCTCATGTTAGTTTTAATGACTTAAGAGGCGTTGAAGTTTCAGCACATTGTCTTATTCGCCGTGATGGTCGTGTGATTCAGTATGTTGCTTTTACCGACAAAGCTTGGCATGCAGGAGTTTCATCGTTTAATAAAAGAGAGCGTTGTAATGATTACTCCATCGGCATTGAATTGGAGGGCACGGATGATATCCCTTATACCACAGAGCAATATCAACAATTAATCGCGTTAACACTTTGTTTGCAAGATCAATTTCCTGCTATCATTATGGACAATGTTGTTGGTCATTGTGATATTGCCCCGATTAGAAAAACCGATCCCGGGCCGGTATTTGACTGGCAATACTTTCGTCAGTGTTTGACTGAACAAGCGACAAGGAACAACACCTAACATGAGTTTATTAAGTTTATTAATTGCATTAGCAGCCGATCGATCTTTATCTGCAAAAATATGGCAATTTAATTTTTATTACCAACATTATCACCATTTTTTTAGCAAAAACTTTACTGCTAAGCAAGGCACTAAGGCTAGTGCGGTGTTTATTATCTTACCTGTTATTGCGACATACCTATTACTTGACGCTATTGATAACTCTGTACTGCAATTATTGCTTTCTACCGTGATACTTATCGTGTGTTTTGGTTGTACAACCACGAGAAAGAGTTACAAAAACTATTTGCATTCTGCCTTTCGTGGCGAAGAAACCACGACTGAGATGCATCACCAGCAATTATTGTCAGATAAAAACCTGCCAGAGATAGGCTTCGGCCAAGCACTTATTTGGTTAAACTACCGTTATTACATTGCTATTATGCTGTTCTTCACCGTTTTTGGTGCTGCTGGTGCGGTATTCTATCGTTTGTTAACGACAGTTATTGAGCATAAAAAAGCAAAATGTATGGCTAGTGCTGCTGAAAGTAAAGCACAAGCAGAAGTAAGCTCAGTAACTGAAAGCGAAAGTGAGCTTGAAGATCAACATGAAGCTGTCCATGAAGGTAACGTTGCGCCAAATATTATGAATGGTTGTCAAAATCATCATGATGTACTTTTTTGGTTAGATTGGTTACCTGTACGTATTGCCTCTTTTGGTTACATGTTTGTTGGTCACTTCTCCAAAGCTATGCCTGTTTGGCTAGAAAGTTTGTTTGATAGTCAAAAAGCAACCCATCAAGTTTTAATTGATGTTGCAGAAAAATCGGAAGACCTTTTGGTAAACGAAAACGACTGCACAGCAGAGCCTTGTTTACTTGTTAGACTGGCAAAACGCAATGTTCTTCTTGTACTCGCTGTTATTTCAATCTTGACCCTTTCTGGCTTGTTAAATTAAAAATTTCGCAGAAATAGATTGGTAAGACCAATCTATTTTCTCTCTATTTATGCGCTAAAATAGTTAAAATAAATTTGTTTTAGCGCATAAAAAACTTGCATAAATACTAGCCATCAACTAAATTTACTTGTCAAAAGTAGTCGAATTTGCTACTTTATCACCCAGAAATTGATTGGTCTTACCAATTTACCAGGTATTTGGCGAGTGATTTTAAGCCTTATTGTCTTTTTATTATCATTGAAATAATTAGTTAATTTACTTTTATGAATACAAACGTAACGACAAATAAATCAATACAAGCAGCCAAAAGTACTGGGCGAGTAAAGCCGCAGAAGTTGGCTGATATTATTTTAGCGCAGCTTGAAACTATGATAATTGAAGGCAGTTTACTGCCAGGTGAAAAATTATTACCTGAGCGAGAACTGGCATTGCAATTTGAAGTTTCTAGACCATCATTACGTGAAGCGATACAGAAGTTAGAAGCCAAAGGTTTGGTGACACGTAAGCAAGGTGGAGGAACGTTTGTTTGTAACAATTTGCTCAGTGGTTTTTCTGATCCCTTGTTTGAATTAATGTCCAACAACAATGAATCTCAATTTGATTTATTAGAGTTTCGTCATGGTATCGAAGGTATGGCATCTTACTATGCTGCTATGCGTGGTACACCTGCAGACTTTGAGCAAATTCAAGCAAAGCATAATGAAATTGGTAACAGCCAATTAGAAGATGACTTTCGAGGGGAAGCTGAAGCAGTTGTTGAGTTTCATTTAGCCATTTGTGCAGCGTCACATAATGCGGTTATTTTGCAGCTTGCTCGCAGCATGTCGTCATTATTAGCAGATAATATTGCACAAAATTTAACAGTTTTAGCAAAACGTCCTGATATCTTTAGCAAGATTACTGATTATAGAAAGCGTTTGCTGGATGCCATTCTCAGCGGTCAACCCCAAAAAGCGTGGGGAGCAAGCCACAGACATTTAGCGTTTATCGAAGAAGTATTATTAAAGTCAACTCAAGAAAACAGTCGCATGGAACGTTCAATGCGCAGAATGTAGATAAGTCAGTGGCGAACCTCAAAAGGCTTGGGGAGCAAGTCATCGACATTTAGCGTTTATCGAAGAAGTATTATTACGAAGAAGTATTATTACTCTTTAAAGAAATGTACACAAGAAAATAGCCGCATGGAACGCCCAATGCGCAGAATGTAGAAAATTAAAGATAAATCACCTGTAGGAGCGAATTTATTCGCGAGGTGTTAAAAAATCGGGGATAAGCTCCTCCTACAAACAAAATATTTTATTAAATAAAAAAGTATTGGAGACTAAACAATATGTCAGATCTACCAAATATCGATATTGATTCAGCAGAAACCCAAGAGTGGTTAGAATCAATGGAGTCAGTATTAGAAAATGAAGGCCCAGAACGTGCACATCAATTATTAGAAACGTTAATTGAACGTGCTCGTCGTGGTGGTACTCATTTACCATTTGATGCAACTACTGCTTATGTAAATACTATCCCGCCAGGTCAAGAGCCTCATATGCCTGCGGACCAAACTATTGAATCACGTATTCGTGCTGCAATTCGTTGGAACGCTTTGGTATTAGTATTACGTGCTTCTAAAAAAGATTTAGAGCTTGGCGGTCATATCGGTAGTTTCGCTTCTTCATCTACTTTGTATGATGT
>MAAB01001407.1_pt1 | contig 23870 bp, 14 predicted proteins | sample 1115991 | NCBI WGS metagenome assembly MAAB01 (sample SAMN04961124, study PRJNA320927) | seawater metagenome | isolation source: sample BD02T18 sea water enriched with oil for 18 days | place: USA:Gulf of Mexico | collected 2013-07-27
GAATTTTGTATCTTGATCACCAGCGCTTTACTTAATAGGCGGCCCTGGCCTTTCAAAAAATGTTTTATCTTAGTGACGTGCCACCATAAAGCGTTTAGGTCACCGTTAAATTGTTGCAAGGGTGCCAGTAAGGACAAGCATATTTTATGGGCGCTTTGTAATTGACGGCCACCATAAAAAAGATCCTGCGCCGCTGGCTGTGCTGTTGTGGGTAACCCGCTCACTTGTGAAAACACAGTGTGGCTTTCTGGCTCAGTTGGCCATGCGTGCCAAGCATAACCCTTGGCTCGTTTAAGCAAATTTTCTAAGGCCACTACGTCTGTTTGTCTAAGCCCTTGATGCATGATCACTGCCAGCCAGTTGTGACAATGCTTTAACCAGGTTTTAGTTTGCCCTTGTAACAAGGCTTCTTGTAGGGCATTCATGGCGACTGTAAGATTTTTGTCAGCTCCTTTAAATTCACGGCTGAGTAAACGGGACTTTAACGACAGTTCTAATAACGCCTGAACGTGCTGACGGTCATGGCCAGCCTGACAAACCGCCAGCTCCACAACATGTTTTATCAGGGTTCTTTTTTGTGATGCCGATAGCTCTGGGCGATTGAAATAATCTACCCAGATATGGCTGTCCATGGTGCGTTCTTTGTTCTGGTTTGTTTCATCCTCGTAGGGAAACAGGCTTGTCATGAAGCCTTTAATGTTTTCTTCTTTTTCTAGCCAGTTATAAATGCGGTTAAAAAATTGTGGAATTAGTAACTGTTGTTTGAGTTCTTGGCGAAATATTTTTGATGTTTTAATGTACTTTATTAATTGGGGCACGATTAACCGGCCCTGCTGTGCGTGAGCATTGGGGCTATGAGAAAAAGCCAATGGCCCGGTATTAAATTGCAGTAGTTGCTGAAAATTTTGCCACCAAGACAAGCCATCACCCTGCAGTGAATGGACATCCTCATGGGCACTCTCTTCAAGTTCTATGCCCTGATGGGCAGAGATGCTAAGGGCCTCATAAAAAGCCCGCTGCAATGCCGGCTTTAAATACACATTAAAATACCCTAACTGGCCTTGTAAAAACTCTTCTGCGTCTATGACAGGCAACTGAATTTCCATGTTGGCCAGGGTGATATTCTTGTCACCCTTAGATTGCGCCTGAATAAGAATTTTAGGCAGGCGAGTGAGCGATAAGCTGGCTAAAGACTCCTCAATAAAGACCGCCAATTGCTGTTCAATTTGCGTCATTTGTCGCCTAGATAAGGTGTCATTATCTTGTAGATACTGAATGTCCAGCTTAAGTGTATTAATGTTGAGGGTCATTTCATTGCTCACGTACAGAGGCTGGTCAGTCAGGGGGATAACAGGGGCATTAAAAAATGACAGGGCTGCATGGCAACCCTGCCTAACGTCAAGCAAGGCTTAATGCTTTCCTTGGCTTAGGGTTTACTCGTTATGGGTGCGCCATACGCTGGCATCGTCGTCAATGCGACGGCCCACATAATCCCCTTTCCAGTAGTGGCGCTCTTCAGACTCACCAGTTTGGTGATTAGAGGCGTAAATATGCGGGGCTTCGGCGGCGTTATTGCCGGTCCAAATCCCTTCACATACTAGGTCACTGCAATAATAAGCCGCGCCGCCCTTACCATTTTGCATGTTGGCCACACAGTCTCTGGCGGTAAGGCGTAACAACTCACAACGATAAGCCGCACCACCACTGCGTGAGGCACGACAGTTATAGGCTTCTACCTGACACTCTTTACATTTTGCCACGGCCCCGCCGCGCTCTGCTTGGCAGTCAAAGGCATGTATTACCGAGCGATATAGGCCATAGGCCGCGCCCCCTTCGTTTAGCTGAGTATCGGAACCCGAGCCCTGATCCATGGCGCGGCAGTTGTAAACATGCAGGGCTTCCACATTAGACACCGAATACTGACCGGCATCGGATACGGGGGCAAAGATGGCACCACCATCGCCCCAGCTGGTGTGATTTTCAATGCGGCAGTTAAGCTTTATATGACTGGCATTTTCTAAATAAAACGCTGCGCCATCGCGAGAGCATTCCAAGTTTTTACCATCAAAACAAAACCCAGACAGCGCTATATTTTTAACCATTTCATGGCTGCGCCCCACTATTTCAAAACGGGCATTGGGATTTTGCTTAGCTATGCGGGTGGTTTGTTCATTAAAGCCAAAGATGGAGACACCCGAACGCAAGCTCACTGAATTTTTTAATTGATATTCACTGACGCCCTGGCTGCTAAATGGCAGCAAAATAACCGTGGTATTTTCACTGATAGTGGTGGCGTTAGAAAGATTAAACAAAGCATCAAAATCTCTTTGGCTGCTAACAGTAAAAGTTTTACCGCCTCGACCAAAGGGCACTGCCACGTTATCAATATAGGCTTTAACGGCAGCTTGAGTGGCTAACACGCTGTTAAGGCTAGCATCACCCCCGAGCATCTGATCGTCAGAAATGGCGGAGATACTGGGGCCGGTGGCCATTTTCAATTCGCCAGACATATTAATGCTGCCACTGTTTAGGCTATTACTGCTTAAACTATTGGCCGTGACAATGCCCTCAAACAAAGCGGATTTCGCTTGCAAGTGGTCGCTGATGCAGGCATCGCCTAAAACGTCTAGCGTGTGGGTGGGGGCATCTGTGCCTAGGCCCAGTTTGCCATCTTTATCTAGGGTTAGCAGGCGCTGGCTGGTCTCATCGGTACGCTTTTGATCCAGTACAAAGGCATTTTGTTGCGCTGGGCTGAGCATATGAAAATGTGCCTGCGGGTTATTAACACCGGTATGAATGGCGCCTTTAACATGCAGATTTTTTTCAACGTTTAGGTGCTCGGCTACATCAAGTTGACCGGCCACCGTGATGCTTTTCATCAGCAACACATCACCCGATACATCTAGGTTGCCTTCAAGTGTGGTATTGAGCTTCACCTCCAAATCATTCAGAAGTTGAGTGCGACCGGTGACAAACAGCTCTTCTTCGATGTTGGTTTTATCTTCTACTACCAAATCACCGCGTACTCGCACATCACTGCCAAAATTGGCCCGTTGCGACACGTTCATGGAGCCTGACACTTCTAGGTTGTCGCGGGCTTTTAATAAGCCTTCAACTTCCAACTCCCCTTCTATTTCTGCATTTTGAGATACGTTTAATTCCCCCACCACATCTAATGCGACCCTTGGATCGTTTTTACCGATGGCTAACTTTCCTTGGCGAAACACTAGGTTGGCGTGGTCGCGGGATTCAATGCGCAAGGCTTCTTTGTAGCGAGTATCGGCAATGTACAGTTGGGCATTGGGGGTTAACGCTGGATCAATCTCACTGACCTGACCTAAAACAGCCTGGCCCACCAGTTCGGTATCTTTATTAACGGTGAGATCGGATTTAAACAGGGCGTCCTTATCAACATACAAGGTATGCTCTAACTTGGTTTGCCCCATGACGGTGAGTTCGTCGGAGATATTGGTATCCCCCTTCACATCTAGCTGTACACGCGGGTTGTGATAACCCAAGCCTAACATGCCGTTTTTATAAACCAAGGGCGCTTGCTCACCATTAAACTGGCTATCGATCCGCAAGGCATCTTGCTGGCCATCGTCTTGAATATGAATTCTTGCTTGGGGTGCTTCCACGGTAAAGCCCATGTTGGCCTGCACATTGACTGTGCCCACTAAACCCGTATTGCCCAGTACATTAAAATCACTTTTGGCCAACAACTCGCTTGAAATTTGAGCGCTGCCTAGCACATCTAACTCGCGCTCAGGTGTGGCTGTATTCACCCCTAACTTGCCAGATGTTGCATCGCTTTTCACCACCAAAGCCGGGCTGGCTGCGTCTTGATTATCTATCTTTAACGCGGTTTGATTTAAGCTTGATTGACGTAAGTGCAAGTCAACACTGGCATCCACTTCTGGTGTGTTTAGGCTCAGTGGCCCTTGAATACGCACCGCTTGATTAAAATCACTAACGCCATTCACCGTCAATGTATCGCTGACGGTGAGCTCTGAAATATGAGTGGCACCAATTAGCTGGGTAGTGCCCTTTACATGAAAATTTTCAGCACTGTCTTTAACGTTTATGGTTAATTGATGAGCACTGACTTTTACACCAGCAGGTTGATTATCACTTTCCTGCCCTTCAATTAATTGCGGGGTTAGCAAGATGGATTGCTGGTTCACTGTCATAAAGTCATTGAACTGACTCTGGCCAACAAATTTTGCATCCCCTACTACATCCAACGCACAACTGGGCTGGTTATTGTGAATGCCGACAAAATCTTGCGCAATGGTTAGGGTATCGCTGTTGGCATCAGAGCCTTCAACTTGCAAAGTATTGCTGTTTAGCGCTTGTGTAATATGGACACGGGCTTTATTTTGCGCGGCGCTATTTTCGTGACCCAGCGGATTATTTTCCTGGCTGCTGGTTTGCACACCTATGTGTAAAGAGTCTTCCAACGTCACTGGGGCGTGAGCAAGAATTTTGCCACTGACGTCTAGATTGTGTTGCAAGTACGCATGACCGTCAATTTGCACTTCGCCATTTACATGAAAATCTTTTTGTGGCGCATCGGTTAAAACCCCTACTTTTTCACCTTGCACACTCAACACGGTTTGATGAGTTTCGTCTTGTTGGTGCGTTATTTTAAGCGCACTTTGGCTGGTATTTTGAGTAATGATATTGACCGCCGCCACCACTTGTCCTTCTGGCGTTAGCTGTTCACTGTCTTGTTTAACACTGAGTTGCTGCGCCACGTCGGCACCGGCCAGCAAGGTACTGGCTCCATTTACCGTTAAACAGTTATGAACATTTGCATCTCCCTTTAGTGAAAGGGTCGCGGATACTTGGTCGGAGCCTAGCTGCAATTCATTGTCTTTAATTAATAAAGTTTTTTCGCCATCGGCATTGGCCACAATAAAGGCAGGCTTAATGCCTTGTTTAATATGTAACGCCGCGTCAGCATTATGGTTGTCATCTGTGCCTAAACCGATGGCCACAGATTGAGCGTACTTGGCATCCCCTTGTACGATCAACTGCTTGGCAAAACTGGCTTTTTCACTGGCATTTACATCGCTAAGGTCGGTGGTACCGATGACATTTAAAGTAGAATCACACTGAGCGTGATTTTTAAATGTAGCCACATCGTGTGCTAATAAGGGGCCATTGGCATTTAAGGTATGATTAAAGTGAGCAACACCATGAACATTTAAATGCTGGCTTAAATGGGTTTGGCCTCCGACTGTAAGGTCGGTGGTATCATCTGTGATGACATGACCTTTCTTAAGGGTTAGCGTCGCCTCGGCCCCATGATGCACTTCAAAGCCTGTTTCTTCACTGCTGGCTCGTACATCCAGTTTACCCTCTGGGCTTTCGGTACCCACACCGACTTTATTCTCTACCGATAGGCTATTATTTTCGTGGACACTGGCGCTGGTTCGGCCAATTCGAACCGACCCAGCCACATCCAGTTCGTTTTCAGGCGAGGCGGTGGCAATGCCCACTCGACCGTCCCCTTTTATGATAAAGGGCCGCGCATCTTCAGCGGTATCGTCCACTTTAAAAATGGCTTCGTTGTTACTGCCACCATGGTAAATATGCAACTGGGCTTCGGCCTGCCCTGGATCTAAGCCTAATGATAACCGGCCGCTCTCATCTAAACACAACTGAGTGGTGGTTTGGTTTTGTTCATTGGTATGTTGAACTTGCACACTGCTGTTTTGACCTTGGTGGCGCAAGTTTAATTGCCCACTGTGAGCTTCACTGCCCAATGTGAGTGTCTGGTCTACTTGTAAATCGCCGTGAATATCGCCCTTACCCGTTACCGAAACATCGGCCTGTATCTGCACATTTTCTGCTACATCAAGTGAACCTAGAATTTTAGTTTGCCCTTTCACCAGTAATGCGGAGTCGGCATCTAATTCAGAGCTGTTAATGGCCACTGAGCCTTGCAGTAGGGTGTTATCGCTGACATTCATTGGCGCATTAATAGTTAGGCCATCCTCCTCTGTTAGTAAAAGAGTCTCCCCTACTTTTAATGCTTCGGGTGATAATACCGCCTGGCCATTATCTAAAATAAGTTCTTGATTACTAAGCTGCGTGCCCGCCGCCACAGAAATACCACCAGCTACTTTTAAATTATTTTCTAGCTCTAGATTACCTTCATTGATGTTTAGGCCATCATCACCTTGTACAACACTGGCTTCGATTAATTCGCGAAAATTATCGCCCGTGGGCGTTTCATTATCAGAGAAATATCCCGTTAAGGTAGTGCGCTTATCCATTACTATACTGTCCTGTTGAGTCGTAGAGCTTGAAACCGAAGTACTATCTTGAGTTTCAGCGTGAGGGTCGGTCATGGTGATATCCTTAAATGCTAAGAGGCTGTTTAATGCCAAGAGTAAATACAGGTTGTTCTAATAAAATTTGATTCGTACTAAGACTGCTGTTTTCGTCGGGTATGAAATCGGGATTAATGATGCCGTTACCCAAGGGGTAAGCTGGCTTTAAATAATCTAGAGCTCGGTAACCCACCCTAAAATTTTGACCTATTTGGGCTTTCTTAATAGGGTGCGGTTTGGTGAGTGCATCCAATTGTGACTGACAAATAGTGAAGATAATTTGCTGTAATAACTCACGGGAAAATTCTTGAATTTGAGCTGCGTCCTCACTCTCACTTTGAAACCTATTTATGAAAATATCCATTAGGTTTTGTTGCAACTGCTCTGCGCTGTCTCCCGTTAACCGCGCCACTTCTTGTGGATCTTTAAGCCAGGATGTAAATTCAACTTTTATTTGTGATGTGCCTAAGCTTTGTAAAATTAACAAAGACAAATTCTCTGGGTTCTTTACAAACTGGCGTAGTAAACTGGATAAGCTGTCTATGAGGGCTAGATTGCCTTCGTCCTTTACCGAAGGTATTTCTAAGGTTTCTCCTAACTCACCCATTGCTAAAGGCAACTGGGTCATGGCATTGAGCCAGGAAAAATAAAGCCGTTCAAACAAACTCATATCCTCTCGATTTAAGTAGACAATATGAGGCTGCTGGTAAACTGGCGTGTCTTTGGTAATTTGTTTTTCGAGTAATGCCCTGAATTCAGAATTTTCAAAGCGCGTGGGCCAGTCAGGTGCGATAAAATACAGTTGAAAAGCCGAATAGGGCTCTGTTGAACTGTCACTGACATCTAAACCAAAACGTAACAATTCACTTTCTAATAAATAAATACCTTCTTTATTTTTGGTGGCGATAGGGAGCTTAGCCGGTTGCTCGACCCCTAAAAATGCCATGAGCCGTTTTACCAATCCCGTGCTGGGCTGGTTTTTTGGATTAGGGGATAAATAATTGAATCCGCCGGCCCTTAAAGTGCTTAACTCTGGGTAGTCGTTTAATAATAAAACCAGGTCCACTATTTGTTTTAAGTTCACCAATTTTTGAATCAAGGGTTGATCACTTGGAAACTGCGCCAGCACTCCAGCTTGCTCTAGCGACGGCAAGTAATGACTGAACACCTCTTTGTATTTTAGTAAACTAGCATCCAGAGTAGTTTCAGCAAAGCGCGAGAATAAATGTTCACAACTTCGTTTAAGTCGATCTAGTTGGACAGCACTAAAAGAGGGTTCAGCGATACTTTGAAAAGCAGATTGTGAATACTCGCTAAAATATTCACCTAGTAAACGACCCATACCACTTATATCTTGCAGCGGTTGACTGCTTCGTGTTGCTGGAAGCTGGTTTATGTCCGCACAAAATTGTGCAATGTCATTGTTGGTAAGCGCTTCACTGGAAAGCATCTGCCTAAAGGTTTTTGCAAGGCGACGAAATACACCTTGATTAGGTGTGGCCAGTAATTCTTTGAGTAAGTCTAGTTGAGAAAACTGATCACTAAGTACCTGATCAAACAACCCCAGGTAAGCCTTAAGTTGAAGTATTTTCGCCGTCTCCTGAGTGATTCCAGAGTCATCCAGTCGTTGTTCTGCCAATGCATATAACTTAGGAATTTCATGTTGCAAAGATGTATATTGGCTCAGTTGATGATATTGGCCACTGACATAATCACTTAAAACCTGAGGCATACCATTGCCTCTTGTGGTCACAGGGGTTTCAAGCAATTGCCACAATTTTTCGCTATTTAATTCGGGTAAATTATAACCATGGCCATCTATCTCCACTTCAAAACTTAAATAGGTATCCTCCAAATTTAGACTCACCAAGTGATGCTCTGGTATCGAAAGGCGCCATAGCAGATCATCATTGCTTTCATCAGCACTAACGAACTTAAAAGCTTTTAACGTTTTTAAGCCTTCAATATCTTCAAGAGCACTGAGTATGTCTGAACTGTATAGGCTCTCGGGCATACTGCTGCTTTCAAGGTCTTCGTCCTGGATAAAACCTTGTGATAACAGTGGCCCTTGAAATATTTCATCTCCAGACAAACCGTTCTCAAACAACTGTGAATATTGATAACGGTTAATGGCCGGTGAAATAGTGTCCTTAATACGATTGAGGATTTTAGCCACAACCCATAAAGGCTCTACTGAGAGTTCTAAAGTGATGGATAAGGCTAACGTAACGGGAAATTTCTTAACCGTCATAATGCTCGCTATGTCTTCATTTACGTTGCGTTGATTAAGAAAACGTTGACGCACTTCAGACAAAATAGTCGCCCGTGTTTCGGATTCTTCAACCTTGTCGTCAAAGTCAATCACCACATCATATAGGCCCGTTTTTATGGCCTCGTTATCCTGCTGCAAAACCCGTCTGCGAACATCAGCTCCCTTTACACCGTCAACATCAATAAAAAGTCTTTGATAATCTTTAAGGGTTACAGCATTTGATGGCAGCAGTTGTTGCGGCAACAAAAAGGTTTGTGACGAAGGAGTAAGTTGCGGATCATGACTTAACAAATCGGCAATAGGCAAAGCCAAACGATTGCTTAAATCTTGTATAACTACCGCAAGCACTTCTAAAATTGTCATACCTGGATCACTGTCATTATGATCACTCCAGGTATCTGCGGCTAAAGATTGAATAACCGATAGAGCCTGCTCTTTTAGCAACTGTATACTTTGTTGATCTTTTTTCGTTAACTGTGCCATATATTATCCATGCATAGCAGAATGGGCCCGGCATTCACTTAAAAGTGACTGGGCAAGTAAATGTTAAGAAGGAATATTTAAACTACTGAGGGGTGGTGCTGGTTAGCTGATAGCTGTGAGTATAAAAACAGGCTCAATCACTAGGAGACGACAAAGTCGTCTTCAATTTTCCACTGCCCCACGCCTTCAAAAATTTCACTTATTTGATTAAGCAGGGTGATTTCATGGTCCGCAACTGGCACCAAAATGACTGCATTAGAGGATGGTGAAATAGATTGTGAATGAAGTTTGTCATTCACTTTCCCCACTAGCGAGTAAATAATATCCACCGCAGGATGACGTTCTAATTCCATGCCAACCTGAGTAAGATAAACGGTATTTGACTGGGACTGGCTGTTTTGAACAGCCAATTTGTTCCAGGGTGTCATGTAATCAATTAAAATTTGATTTAAATGGGCCACTGCGCTGTCCATGTCATAATCCTGTACGATATTTAAAGTGATTTTAAAAGTCACTTCTTCGTAAACAGGGTCTACCACCCGAACCTCTATATCGGTAGTGGATATATCACTAAGGTAGCGCTGAATCCTGCGCTTTAGGAACAACGGTACCTTGGGTTGTAACACTTTAGGGTCATGATTGATTGGCACCACGACGACTTCTACCACCTGAGTTTGATCGTTTCGATAACACCTAGCCATGAATAGCTCGGGAAATTGGGCCAACACTAGGTGCTCATAATCCCAACAAGTAAGAGCTCTATTTTTGTGGCGAATACGCTCAGCTGCACGAATTTCTAGCGCTTGCGGTGTTTCAGATTCCTTGGCAGAGAAGGATGGATAAGGTTGAAGAATCTCACTGACTTGCGGGTCGGGACTAACCTGAGAATTTATGCTATTGGCCTCCAGAGGCTGTGAATAATGACTAGAATGATGTGGGCCAGATTCCAATACCACTTCTATTCCCTGAGCGTATATGGATTTAATTCGAGAATACTTAGCCACGTCTGATGTGCCTTGTATTTGATCTTCTATTGAAATTCGAATCCAGAAAAGATCATTGCCTAAAAAATTATCAGCCAACTTCATTTCTGGCACTTCAAAAGTAACAATGCCTGAATCTAGTAAATTAAAGGTAGAGTCTTCAATAATCCGTCCGCGACTTTGTAAACGCCCACCCTGACTTCGTGAAAAGGTTGTCCACTGACCATTGTCTAAGTAACTCCAATCCAGTGTCACAGAGTCAGTTGTATTACTGCCATCTACTGGTTCCAGTTGAAAGTATAAACGGAATTGTCCAGGTACCTTTACATTGGCCACGCCTACATAAAGGTAACCCAGTTCATCCAGTTTGGGCAGCAAGGCAATATTCTTGCTGTGGGCTGACTCAACACTGGCTCGGCCCAAAGGGTGAATATGTTTAAGCTCGTGAAAGCGGGTCTGCTGCAGATTTTGTAAATTTAGTTCTACTTCACTACTATAACCAATCAAGATTTTTTCTAATAAGGGGGTATAAGGCTGATTCACTAACACCTTTGGATCAACTGTTGCCTGCTGATTCTTGAGCCCATGATATTGTGCAACTTGTGCGTATTCATTATGACCAAAATCATTGCCACTTAGGGTAAGGGTGAACCATTTAGGCCATTGAGTCGCGGTTGTGGTGCCAAAAGGCAGTTGAGAATAATCTAATATCTCTGTTTTAGATATTGGATCAGTTAACGAGCCACCCTCTTCTAAACCGTCCAAAGGTGAATTATTAAAAAATGTAAAACTGAACCGATCTATATTTTCCAGCGGATCATTATCACTAAAAATATTTTCAATATTTTGTGTATCAATAGAATCAGAGTAACTAACTTTAATAGCATTTTTTACCCAGCTTCCCAAGGGAGTTGTCCCGCCGTCTCGATAACTTTGATAAGCAGCATAATATTCCGATAGTTGTTTAGGCCGTCCTACCCAAAATAACTCTAGATTTGCATTTTGAATGTTTTTTGCCAGTAGTTCAGGGTGACTAAATTGAAATTTAGAGCCTATCTTTGGAGAGTAGGTAAAAGGTTCAAACGGTTTACTGGTATCTAACGCTCCATTATCATGATTAGCGATAATACCCCCTAGGCCCTCGACATTCACTTTTAGTATGACACTTTCAAAGCTAGCATTTGAAAAGTGTTCCTTTTCATCTAAGCAGTCTTCTTTAAGTGCAAATTCAATATGAGCCAACTTGGGTAATAATGGCTGAGCATCGTCAACAAAATGGTAAGTGGCTGGAAAAAATTCATCTAGACTTATCTCTAGATTTATACCTTGTGTTGTAATCTGCTCTTTTACATTTTCACTGCCTAGGGCCAACAGCCCATCAGCAGTAGATATACGAAGATCAAAACAGGTGACAATGCCACCAGATAGCCAACTGCTATTATCCTTTAACTTAAAGAATATGTTTACAGTGCGGTGACCGCCACTTAAATAAAGCTCTTGGGAGGATAATGTAAAACCTAATTGGGAAAATATTTGGCGCTCGTCATTCGTAATTGCTTCCTCCCCAAAGGTTAACATGCCGTCTTCAGGGTAATCGATACTTTGTTCGTTATCAAAACCCTGGGTTAACAATAACTGCTTAGAAGCTGACAATTGAGATAAAGAAATTACTTGGCTAACCCGACTATGGTTAAGCACTGCATTTGCAGTGCTTTTATAAACTCGTTTTTTCCCATCAATATCTTGCCCTCCTCTGAATTGAGTACCCTTATTCACCGTTTTTGATGAAACAGAATCGATCAAATTAATGACAATATGGGCTTTATCAGCCACTTCGGCCCGCTCATTAAAAAGCAAAAGATCACGATAGAAGTATTGCTTATGTTCGTGTGTAAAATGATCAAATTGCGCCTTGGGAACCGCCATCATCTGAAAAAAACTCATTAATAAAACAATGTCGGGTCTTTTGGCCAATTGCCTAATTGAATCGTCAACCGCTAGACCATTAAGCAAATTTTCAAGCTGTCTAACCTGATCTTTATTTGGCATGGCAGACTGCCAGTGATCATTTTTTTCTAGTGTATGGTAATCAATATATGAAAAGTGCTTACTAAAATCATAAACATAATTAAACCAACCTTGAAAACTACGCTCTTCAACAGAGAAATAGTCATTAGCCAAGGCTAATAAGCTTCGTGATTTTTGTGTATGCCCGGATGCTTGAAAAGACAATGTTTTCATTTTCGGGACTGACTCAGCCAATACTGGCTCTGTCTGGGACATAATATTATCCATAATTTAAGGTATTGATGCTCGCCGATAAAACCAGGAGCCTTTATAAATTCAGTGAGTTCAATAAAGGATAATGAAAATTTAAACGGAAGTGCCATTTAGGTAATAAGGAAAAACCATATTCCAACGGCTATTGGTAAGTTTTACTTTATATTCAAGCTCTATTTTTAGAAGGCCCTCATAAACATCAGCATTATCAAAGTATATTTCCTTAAGATTAACTCTGGGCTCGTTTAGCAATATTGCATTAGCAATTTCTTCTTTCAAATCTGCCAGTACTGCCACATCAATGCTATCAAAATTAAAATTACTTAAACGACTTCCGTATTTATTATGAAGCGCACGCTCTCCCAATAATGTATTGAGAAGAATAGAGATTGACTGTTCAATCAGAACTTCACCAGAGGTCATTTTTGGCCCTGAAGCCAAGGATTTAAAACTGACAGGAAACGACCAACCGGTTCCCATTATGTCTTGATCATTCATTAACTTAACTCCGTTGCTTGCGCCTTGATAACGACTTTTTTGTCCGTTGAAATGGAAATATCTTCCTTGCTCGTGATGGTCATGGCCTTTTCACAAGCAATTTCGGTATTTAAAACACTCACGATGTTTTCTTCCATAACAATTTCACAACCCTTAGCATCACTTAAACAGATCTCTCCTTTCCCTGATGAAAGCTTTAACACATCACTGGATTTATCAAATATTATCGAGATGGGGACTTCCTCATCTTTTTGTTTAATATAAATCCCTCGTATGGGCACTTCTTCTTTCAAGTCTTGTGGAGGTTTTAGTTTAGGGTTATGGCAGGAACCTAGAATAACCGGGTAGCGACAATCGCCATCGATAAAATTAATTATCACTTCATCACCCACATTAGGCGGAAAAAACAGGCCTTCACCATTACTGGCAAATAACGACAAGGGACGGGCCCACACTAAATCGTTACCCGCTAATGCTGGCAGTTGAATAGGCAAGCGTTCGATCTCCTCTTCGTCGGCTTTAAACTGAACCACTTTAGCTGTCATCATGGGCATAGGAGCAAGACTGACATAATCTGACAACAGTGTTTTATTCAACGAAAGCCCCAGATCCAAATCTATTAGCCACTGACCTGCTGATAAATAATGACGAATACCTGATATAATATAATCACCCGAGAAACTGGCACCTAGCCCTTCAACTACTAGTTTATCCATGAGCTTTAAAGTTAGTAATTCGCTATCGATTTTTCCCTCTAGGGTTATCCAGCCTTGGTTTGAATCGAGTAAACGATAATTATTTTGCGCCGTAGCCTGTATTTCTAATTCCTTTGGCGATTTTGTGAACTGACTAAATAGCATCAAGTCTGCTACAGCCAAAGCCTCATCAGCCTTATCTATACTTTTATAACCTGCTACTAAGCCCTGCACACCTTGATCGCTATGGAGTTTTTGCTGAGTAATATCCCAGGCATTAGCGGTTATATTTTTAATTTGAGAGCGAACATCTTGATTAAGTTGAAAACTTATTACAGCGCTTTCAAGTATATTAATAGTTTTGTCTTCACCGGAGTAATCTTGAAGATTAATCACTGAGCTTGCCTCAGTAGTAGCTGAAAATACAAATCCATTGGCCATAATACGGGCCATCATTAACCGCCATGGTGTCACTTGATATGAGAAATATTGATAATGACTAATTTCACTGACGGCAATATCCCCCATTGTCACACCTGTATCCGTCATTAATTCTGAGATCAATTGATCATCTGTTGTAGCCGACTTAAATAGCTTGGTCGTAAGCCCTTCGGTCATCTTGATGGCGTCACCGTATGCTTGAATTTCTAGATAGGTGTCATCTTTTTTTCCTAATGAGAGGCCAGTGATAATGCCGCTAAACAAAGCTGTTTCTGTTTCAAGGGCCGATACTTTAATCTCTTTTCCTATTTCAAATTCGGAACCGTTTAACAGTTCAAATTCTTGCTCACGAACGTTCGTTTCAAGAATAGACAGTCTTAACCAAGGTATATCATTCACACTGTACTGGATTTCAAGATCGATTATATCTATAGCCAATCCCACTTCGGTACCCGCTATTGCAATAGAAAACTTATTCATAATTTTTACCTATAGAAACAATCATCCACCCATTTAAGTATAAATTAGGATGCTACGGCCTGAACCTTTTCTTTAAACGTACACTCAACTCGGGCTTTAACCCTGTCGCCAGTTAAATTCACTATTTCGTTCTTAACTCTTAAGGTTAATAAACGTCCGTCAAAGCCGCCCCCTGGCGTGTCTAAAAGGGGCATATTGAAGGGCTTTATACGAATATAATTGGGCTGTTTAGTGGTCTCATTTACCGAGTGGCATAATTCAATTATTTTTTTCACCATTACATCCACTCGATCGGTAATAAGCATACTGGGGAGAGCAAAAGCGACGATATTCGAATAGGTAGTGTCATCTAATAAGAAATTTATTTTCAGATCCGACGATTTAGTCCCTTTATACACAACGCCACCATTAGTAGCGTCAATGACTTTAGGTTCACAAATTATATTTGTAAAACTTGATTCCATCGCTGAGGCGTCATAAGGCAGTATTAAGCTACCTTGTTCGTCTGTCATTTCGATATCGCTAAAGGCTGTTAATTTTAATATTGGCGTAAAAGCGCGGGTTGGGTCATTGATGAATGACATAAATTAGTATCTCTTTGTTTGTTGCTCTTTTTTAATGGTCCGATCTACATAGGCTTTTAATTTTTCGGTGACCTGAGTAGACACCTGGCTTAAACCACTGGTTAATTCATCCAATTGACTTTGAAGCAACTCTAAATTCTCTAGTATCAAGGGGAAGTCTGAGTTTAAGTCAGACTGAGAACTTGCGGTTTTATTCCCTAATCCCTCGTCGTTGGAAATATTACTCGCTGTTGACTGCTTTTTTATTTGTGATTTTACAACCACCTCACCACAACATATATCCATAGCGCTCTCCTAGTTTCTACAAATTTAGCTTCCCATTTTTATTTGACGAATAGGAAGATACTTAATTCCTGAATATTTAAAGTTCATGGTTTCTACCAATATATCGTTACTACTGGCATTTAATCCATCCCACTCCCATGACTCAAGATAGGCATTCGTAATCATCCAGGCATTCACTGGGATATCACTTTCATCTAATACATTGACCATAATATCTTTGCGTAACAATCGAGTATCCCACAATAAAGATTCTGCTACGTTTGCTATCATTAGTGGGCTAGGGGAAGTAAAGACCCCTCTTTTTAACGTGAGCGTTTGAGTAGGAAGCTCGCTCTGTAAACTTGTCATGGCACCGTTTTTATTGATGCTTCTGGTCATTTTCAATCCACTGACTTCTTTAAATTGCATGTCTATGGGATTTGGTACGCCTGCTGTGGAAATCACCACTACAAAACGGTAGCCCACAAGTGGCAAGCCACTATCAGTAAACATAATCGATCTCGACTATTAGTTCTAAAACGTGCTGCGGCTAGGCCGCAGCACTTTAGCCAAGAGGATTCCTAGTCTTTAGGGCACCTCTAATTAGGTAAAAGATTTAATTAATGAAATTCCATTTTCACATCATCGGCCATTAGTTCCAACGACTCGACACTGGCTTCGTTTGAGCCACCGTTTACGCTGGGGGCGGTAAGCTTTTTCGGAAAAGCATTTAAAACCTTCCAGGTCACCAATGGCTCATCTCCTGTTTCATTTGTAAGCGATACAGTGATGTCTTTTTTATCCACTAGATTAAGACTGATAGAAGATATCCAATCATAAAACTGACTTTTTTGTCTTACTAAGCCACGTTTCAAGGTGATATTCACATCGGTTTTTTGCCCTGGCATATGCTTCTTTCCTAAACCATCTTTATAGGTAATGGTTTCCACACCAATATCTAAACCAGATACTTCAGAGAAGGGAATACTTTCTTCACCAAAACTTACCACGAAGCGGTAAACAGGGATTGGGTATTCGTTAGCGATGTCTTGTGCGGTTGTAGCCATATTAATTTGCTCCAATATTTAAAAAATAAAACGAAAAGAAGAGTTAACTTTCGAGAGATTTATGTGAAAAGGTTAAAACGATAAATTCAGCTGGACGCACTGCGGCAAGCCCTATTTGAATATGCATGATGCCATTATTGATGTCGTCAGCTGTCATCGTCTGCCCTAAGCCTACATTGACAAAATACGCTTGCGCCGATGAGTCACCAAAAAAAGCACCCTGCTTCCACAAGTTTTCAAGATAGCTTTCAATCATGGTCTTTAGCTTTAGCCATGTGAAAGGCGTGTTGGGTTCGAAGACAGCAAAGGCTGACGCCTTTTGTATTGACTCTTCAACCATATTGAACAAACGACGAACAGAAATATAACGCCATTCATTATCGTTACCAGCGAGTGTGCGTGCACCCCAAACTAGATTACCCTTCCCAGTAAACTGGCGAATAGCATTAACAGACTTACCACTTATGGCATCTACATTTAAATTTTCTTGGTCGTCGTTTTTAATGACCTTCGTTGGGCTTTGCACCATGGCCAAAGCCACATTCGCAGGCGCTTTCCAAACCCCTCTAGTAGAATCGGTTTTAGCCATAACACCCGCTACAGCTGGGCTTGGTGGGAGCACTAGGTAGTTTTTAGCCAGTATTTGTTTAACTGAATTAAAAGCAGCTGTATTAGTGCTTTCCAAATCACTTAAGGTTTCATTTCTCTCTTCAATATCACCAGCATCGTTCTTAATATGATATTTCACAATTACGCTGCTGGTATCATAATGCCGAGCATAGGAAGTAAGCAGATTTGGGTAGTAAGCCGCTCCGTATTTCAAATCACCCGTCACGGCATTACGCATCGCGAGCGCATCACTTTCAATTTGAGCGGATAACAAGTCAGCTGAACTTGCCTGTTCAATAACATCCACAAGCGTAAATCGGTCTTGTAACTCACTACACTGTTTAATAGCTGAGGTTTGTAAGCTGTAGTAGTTATCTACCGATAAACCATGGGCATCCACCAAACTGATAAGGGTAATTTCATCTACCTTGGCGATCGCTCCCAAGGCAGTACTGAAGTCGGGCAGGCTCAAGTCATTCTCTTCTGCAGTTAATTCGCCAGTATCATCTGCCTTCTTATGGTTGCCTATGCTCACTACGTAGCAAGCACCACCACCATTGGCAAAGAAATGCTCAACCGATTGAGCAAGCATAAACTTTGGAAATTTATTTTCGCCATCACCTGCCAGCATTTCCACAACAGTATCTGATACTTCAATTTTATTTCTTATGACAAACCCTGTTGAGTCATAAGGGATATGTACACCAAACTTTTCTACTGCCTTACCTCCAAATACAGCCTGATATTCAGCCATATTTTTAATTTTGATAGGCTGCATAACAACAGATTGCTTTTTTGTATTTACCGTGACTGCGGTATAACCCACAAAAACGGGGATGGCCGTAGCGACCTCTGCCACCGAGGGAGGTAGTGTTGATTTTTCCTGGACGTAAACGTCAGGGGTTTTATATTGTGCCATTAGATTTCCTTGTGTTAATTAAGGGCTAGCCTTCTAGGCTTTTGTGGGAAAAAGTAAGAACGATGAATTCAGCGGGGCGTACGGCTGCTAAACCAATTTCAATATGCATAAGCCCATTATTGATATCGTCCTCCGTCATGGTTTGCCCTAATCCTACATTTACAAAAAATGCAGCATCGGGCGTTTCCCCAAAAAGAGCCCCTTGACGCCATAGATTTTCCAAATAATTTTCAATCATGGTTTTCAGTTTGAGCCAGGTAAAAGGAGTATTGGGTTCAAATACTGCAAAGTGACTGGCTTTTTGTACTGATTCTTCAATCATGTTGAATAAGCGCCTTACCGAAATATAACGCCACTCGTTATCATTTCCTTTAAGGGTCCGCGCCCCCCAAACCAAAGAGCCCTTGCCAATAAAACTGCGTATGGCATTGATAGACTTACCAGCAATCACATCTACATTCATATCTGCTTGCTCACCATTATCAATGGCAACACAGGGCTCTTTAACTTTAGCTAACGCTACATTGGCAGGGGCTTTCCAGACACCACGACTGGCATCCACTTTCGCTATTACGCCGGCAATGGCCGCACTGGTAGGTAAAACTAAATAGTTTTTCCCCAGCATGGCTTTTATTTTTGCGTGTAAAGCGGTAGAGGCTAGACGCCACTTGGGTTCAGATAAATACGCTAAGGATGCAATGTAAGGTTTGGTTTCGGTGGCGATAGTCTTTTTAATGTTACCTGTTCCAATATCATTTGAGTCTATCGCCGACATAACAAAGCCTTTATGGTTTAGGTAGTCACTGCCGTCATCGTCGGTAAATATTCCGTAAGGCTCTGAATCCACAACTCGTTGAACACTGCCGTCAGCAGTCATAGCAACCGCATACCCCATTTTGTCAACTTTAACGCTGCCACCCACATCAATATAGACCACAGCATATTCACCGGTAATGGCACCCGCGTCGTCTAGAACCTGGCCATATTCATTTACATCATCGCCATTTTTATCAACAAAACTGGACGCATAGCTAGAATGAAGTTTTTGTAAGGTTAACGAATAGGCGACCATTACCTCGACTTCATTAAAACTGCGGGCCATGGTGGTTCGAACGTAAGGGTAGTAAGCGGCACCATATTGCAAGCCACTGGACACTTGATCTCGCGCCGTCGCAACATCTACCGATAATTCACCACGATTAAAGCCAGCTGCTTGCTGCACATCAACCAGAGCAAATCGTTCTTTCATTTTTTCACAGTGTTGTAAGGCATGATTTTGTACGGAATAATGCGCGACCGAATCCATTAAGACGGATTCTGGCGCACTTAATAAAGTGACTTCATCTACCTCTTCTAATAGATCAATTGCATCCATATACAATTTGGCTGTCATATCTGTTTTTACCGTGTCATGACCACCAATACTAATGGCATAACAGGCTCCCCCACCATTAGCAAAATAGTGACTAATGGCCTGATATAAGTAGAAAGTAATGTCCGAACCATCGGCCTTGCCTTGCTCCTCACTCGAGATATAACATTCATCCGTGGAGGCATTATATTCAACCTTGAATTCCTCTTTTTGAGCACCACCAAATAATGCCTCGTACGCTGCTAGACTCGTCAGTCGATAGGGTTTTCCCACGCTAGACTCGCCCTTACTGTCCGCTGTTAACTGGGTAAAACCAATAAAGGCGGGTATCGCGGTCGCCACTTCTGCTACTGACGGTGCCAGTAATGATCTTTCTTTGACGTAAACGTCGGGGGTTTTATATTGAGCCATATAATTTCCTTGATATGGTTGTGTAAAGCACAGTGAATCCCTGACTTAGAAAAGTTAAGCCAAAGAAAGAAAAAGTAATTGTGTAAAACAATTACCTGAACTTTTTAAATTTTTGGAAAAAGAAGGGAGATGAGCGATATCAGTCGTGAAATAAGTCGACTAGACGAGAGTGAATAACATTAAAATACGGATGTTTTTTATTTCTTTTCCAATACACGCTTAATTTCTTGAACCAGTGGAACCTGTACGGGCGCGTGTATGCCCACAGGAACAGAGACAGACAACATCAAACAAGGTTTAGGGGTTGAACCCAAGGCTTGCCATATCTGACCGCTAATTTTTTCACTGTGCTCATTGCCAAACAACTTAAAACCAATTCCATATGGCTGAGTATCTATCTTAAACTCGTCAATAATTTCATCCGGCATGAAATCGTAAACACCTAAACCACACAACAAGTACCCCAATACAAGGTGTTCGATTTCGGCACTGCCTTTTTTATCTTTACACCAAACTGTTAGCATATAGTTTAAGTCAACAAACCTTGGCTCACGATATACAGTTCGTAATGTCTTCTGAACATTAATAGTACTGCGATGAGATTCACTGCGTCGTCGGTTCAGATCTTCACTCACACCGATCAAATAACAGTTTAGTGTAGGTGCACTGCCTAGCTCTGAAACAAAATCACTATTGGGAGCAATAAAACTTAGCTCCATTGCATCCTCATTTTCATCAAGGTTGAGCACTTTATTGGTTATTAGACTTTTCAAGGCCTGCTGGAGTTTTTGAAGAATTAGTGGATCCATGATTTTCCTATCATTTATACAGGTTATTGCGCTAACCAAGCATTGAGTTTTTTACTGGCTAAATAATTCTCATCCTGTTTTTCAAGTTCACGAGAAATAGCCGTTGCTAATACCAATTTATCAATATTTTTTATCCCTTTCATCAAAGCGAACAACACCGAACGCTCCGCTATATTGGTTATTTGGGAAGGGCTAAATTCATGTAAATCTGCCAGAGCAAGGAGATCTATCCTAGGGTCCAATTTTATTTGTCCAGCCCAAGCCTTTTTCCATAATAATTTACGCGCATCAATATCTGGCATAGGAAACTCAATCAGGCTATGAAAGCGTCGCAAAAATGCAATATCTAGATTGCTCTTAAAATTAGTACTGAGCAGCAATAAGCCTGTATAACTCTCCATTCTTTGTAGCAGAAAGCTAACTCCCATATTGGCATTTTTGTCATGACTGGACTCAATTTCGCTGCGTCTTGAAAATATGGCATCAGCTTCATCAAACATCAGTACGGCATTTTGTTTTTGACCTTTATCGAACACTTCTGCCAAATGTTTTTCTGTTTCGCCTATCCATTTACTAGCAATATTGGCAAGATTAATTTTGTATAATGGCAACTTCAGTTGGCCCGCAATGGCTTCTGCAGCCATAGACTTACCTGTTCCGGGTTTGCCCCAGAATAGCGCTTTTAAACCTGGTAAAAAACCTGGCAATGCATGCTTTAGCTGGTCTGAGAATTGTATTCTACTAATAATTTCAGACATCTTTTCTTGAGTTTTTTCCATTAGCACCATATTGGAAATGGTATAGCGAGGTTCACATACTTGAGCTAATTCTCCCATTGATTGACTATTCGTTTTTAAACAATACTCCTGGCAATAGTGGTAAAGATTTAGATCATAAGATTGCAAATCTAAACGCTCTAGTTCTTTTAACACCCCATAAATATCACCAGGAAGAATCGGATATAGCAATGCTAAGTTATTTATTTCTTTAATAGACAGTGGCTGGGTCAAGCCTACATGGCTTTTGGATATAACAGCAGACAGAGCCTTCCAAGCTAAAACCGATTTATCTCGAGTGGGCTCAACTAAAGTGTACACATGTCTAGACTGAATAATGGGAAAACAATTACGAAGAAAGTAATGTAGGGCATCGTCTTCCCCTACAGCACTTCCATCTCCATCAAAAAACAATTTTAAATTGTCTTGTGCGGAAATCAGCTTCACCAGCATTCTGTTTTCGGGGCTGTTGCTGCAGCATTCCAGCAGTTCGGGCCAGTAAATTAAACAGGGCTGCCCACCCTTATGAATAACGATGCTACGTAATTCTGACTGTAGGCTTTCATTAGTTTCACTATTTGAAAACCTATACAAAGAACTACCATAAACCCTAGCCAATTGAGATACAAACAAGCTTCTTTCGTTTAATGTTAAACCTTTAATAATATTTATTCGATCAACCGAGTTAACTAATTCACCAGCATAAGCCTGACTGATTATGTCACCCTTTATGGCATCCAATTTTACTATGTTAATTGGACTAACCATAAATGACAGACCATCACCCAGTAAAAAGTTAAACACATCGTCAGCAAGTGTAACCGGTTGAATAAGAGCAAGATGGCTTCTATCTAGCTGTATTAACCCCCAAGCTAAAGCTCGGGAATTTTTAATAAAATAATTAAAATGGTCTACTTTATTTTCACCGCCTATCTGACACAATATAAACATACGTTCAAGCGTTAAACTTGGTCCATTTTCAAACCAACTAGCCTGTAAAAACACCGAGACAGTTTCAGGCTCAATGGCATTTATATATGCAATCGCCAAAATTTTGAGTTCTAGATCTGTCAAATCAAAACAGGCTTTTAAATGCTGTAACAATTCATTGCCAATGTAATTATTTAAAGAAAACTGTAACCGGCTAAGACGCTCTAGAATAAGTTCGTTGTCTTCATTATTTTGTATTGCATAACCAAATTCAAAAAGAGATTGACTCACTTGACTCCGACATTTTGAATCGGCAACAGATTCTCGCATGCTAATAATCTCTAAATAGGGGTAACAAATAAACGTAGGGATATTTCAAACTGAGAGGCAAGCTCCGCCACATCAGTCCCATCTGGTATCTGAAGAGTGATCAACTAATAGAGAATGACCTATCAAGCTGATAAGAATAAATATAGAAGATTTTTTAAATAAGAACTTTTAAATGAGTAACATTAAAATTTGATTGAGTAATAAAAAACGACGCAGGATAAATTAAAGAAAGGGATTTATTAAGACCTACATAGTAGATCCCAATAGGCAGCAATACTAGCTTAAGGTATGGTAGTTACCTTCGGATTGAAGGTAATTATCTAGTTTTAGTCCACCTTGTATTTCAACATTTTCAATACAAAACCTTATTTCACCGGTCCTTCTTTCAATTACCTGAGGCATTTTTTCAGAGGCCATATATGATTTAATAAATTGCTTTCTAAATCTATAGATTTGAATATTAATGTGATTTTCATTTTGCCCTAGCATTTTGTAAAGTCTATCTTTATCTAGCCAACCACATTCATTTTGACTTAACCCAGCCTCCTTATCAGCAAGGTATTGCCTCGCCAAAATAAGTAATAGGTAGTGATGATTCCTAATTCCAAGCTCGATCACACTCTCTCCCAGAGTAAAGGATAGCGATACATGCTCCTCATTCTGACTTACATTAAATTGAAAAGACAAGCTGGTGATTTTATTTCCACTATCGGCTAATATTATATTGGTCTTCATACAGGCTTTGGCGTCAATAAACTTCCATTGCCTATCGTCACTTCCTACTCGATCCCCCATCTGGAGTTCATATTCTCCGGTACTGCTTTCACATACCCAAACGCCATTTAAAGACTGAAATATTGATACCTGAGGATTATCTTCCGATGGTAAAACTGTTAGTTTTTTTAAATGAATAGTAGGTAAGCCTGGTGTTATTGGCAAAAGTAAACTTTGCGGCGCAGATACATCCTTCACGTACCATTCATCACTATGAAGTGAGCCAAATTGAACCCTATCCCCTTGTTCTAAATCAACCTTATTGTCTCTAGAGTGATACTGGCCATTTATAAAGGAGCCGTTGGAGCTGGTATCCTGAAACACCCAACATTCACCATCCCAGATAACAACAGCATGCGTACGAGATGCTTCAGGATTACTAAGCCTTGTGGATGCTGTAGGGTGCCTTCCAAAGATATGTTGAGGCTGGAGAATTTCACTAATACCAGTACGTTCATTTATAAAAATTGCCATATATCGCTCTTCCTTATTAATCTGATGGCAATAAGATTATCAATGCCTCCTTACATGAGCTATTACACCTTATTACAG
>MAAB01001408.1_pt1 | contig 23839 bp, 28 predicted proteins | sample 1115991 | NCBI WGS metagenome assembly MAAB01 (sample SAMN04961124, study PRJNA320927) | seawater metagenome | isolation source: sample BD02T18 sea water enriched with oil for 18 days | place: USA:Gulf of Mexico | collected 2013-07-27
ATATTACTTGTGTTGCTCATGTCATCACTTGGATTTAAGTGTAATTTACTGCCGTTGCATACTCACAGAAAAATACCAGAGAGCTTTTATACCCTTTAGTTTTTATGGCAACTGCATTAATCTTTCACTTCGCCAAACTCTAATGATTTGAATGCTAACTTTATTTAATACGTAAACAATACGAAAAGGTGAATGAATCAATTCTCTAATAGATGACATTTGAAACTCAGGAACTAGTCTGCCAATTTCAGGATTATCAGGTAATGTTTCAATATGGCTGATTATTTCTAAAATAAAATTCTCGCCAACTTGGGGTACTTGCTGCTCGGTGTAATATGATCTGATATCTTCTAAATCACATACTGCGGACTCTGCAAATTCAATTTTCACAACTATAAACCAAGCCTAGATTTTACATCATTAATATCTGATTTATTTCCTTCTTTAATATCAAGCATACCTTTGGCTATAGCTTTAATAAATGCGAGTTCTTCGATATTCTTTTCATATTCATCAAGGCCCTGCACTACAGCGATACCTCGTCCGCGACTGGTAACTAAAACAGGTCTATGTGAATCTTTTGCATGATTAACAACCTTACCGGGATTTATTTTGAGATCTGATAAAGGGATCACATCTTCTGAGAATTTTGGTTGCATAAAACACCCCTAAAAATAAGTTTTAATAACACCAGTTTACAGCACCTGTTTGTTTTTATCTAGCAAGGAAATGAGTAACTTCCAACACACCAATTTATAGACAGGGGCTAGCTAAAGCAAATAGTCCATTAAACTCAGTGGCCATTACACTATTAAATTTAAAGTGTAATGGCTTACTTATCACAAACACACTTCACTGACAGACGAATTAAATATACGACTGTCGGTATGAACTACAAAAAACTAAGGAATATAATTAAATGAGTAAGAACATTTTAAACGATGATGTCATATCAAATGGCGCAATAAAGGGGGCTACATCAGGTGCGTTAATAGGTGCTCGATTTGGTCCACAGGGCATCGTAATTGGTGTAACCATTGGTGGTATTGTCGGTTTTATATTTGATGATTAATTAAATATAAAATGCAGGCTAACTTTATTAGTTAGCCAACTCTTTCAAATGGACATGTTGGGCGTTTGGACGTTATGTTTTATAAAAGTTTAATTATTCATTTTTTCGCTTTGTGGTCATCGTTCACTTGTGCCTTTCCTGACGCTTTTCATCTTGCTTTATATTTTACTTTTCAGTAAAAAATCACAGGAACCAGACAGTAAATTCCCTAATCAGGCAGAGTTAATCAGTTCCGGGCGATGTTGAAGATATGAGCTAGAAGTTAGATTTATGTGTAGTAGATTAGACCTAATTAGCTTCAAATACTCACAGAATATGCACAGGAGCAGTTTATGAAGTTAGAATTTAATCTTAATTTTTAGGGGATATTGAAATCAAAAGTGGTCGGTGATGCAAGATTCGAACTTGCGACCCCTTGGACCCAAACCAAGTGCGCTACCAAGCTGCGCTAATCACCGAATATTCTTTTGTAAATTTTACATTGTAACTTTTTGGGAAATAAAGATGGGGTGGCTAAAGGGACTTGAACCCTCGACAACCGGAATCACAATCCGGTGAGCTGAAGTTGGTAGGGCATACGGTACGTGCATTGAGTTGGATCTGGTTGCAACGAGCTGTTGAGGTATTTAGATTGAGTTGGATCCTGTTGGTTTTCAGTACGCACAGGATCTGCACAGGTAGATTTTTTGATACAGAACCATTGAACTAATCAGTCTACAAAAACTAAAGAAATTGACAAGTTAAAAGCTAATATATCAATGGTTAAGGTGTTACCTTCGCAGGCTCAGTTAACACCTTAACCATTAATCATGACAATGAATTACTAATAGGGCGCTAGTACCACTAAGAAGGCATTAGCTAATAAGCACCAATCAATGCTTCGGATTAGATTTCCTACCAACGCCCGCCTCAATGGCCGGAGGTCAGATTGCAGGCGCTTGTTAGCTGCTATCTTTCAATTGCAATCCAATTAATTCTCCAGCTTCTCTTGTTCGCACTTTCTGGAGTTACACCTGAATGTTTAACATATACATTAAACCCATTCTTCGTTGGACTATAGATGCTGGCAGTTCCTATTGCTGTAAAATGATCCGTATCTCCAGCTAAACTAATTATATAAATTGGTTCATTTGAGAAATTATACGAACTAGTATCAACATAGACTTTAACAGTATTCTTATCATACTTCTCCCACTTAGTTATACCTGCACCAGTCGTTCCCGCGTTGAATCTTTTATTAACCAAATCCTTGGATTCTAAAATGGTCTGGGCATAAATAGCAGCTCTTTTAATTTTACTATGAACCTCTTGAGTTAACTCCTTTGTTACAGCTTCTTCTGCTTTTTTAGGTATTTGAGTCCATTGAAAATACAAGAATATGGAAATTGTCACACCAAAAATAATAGCTCCAATTTTATATCCGTATAATTTTTTATCTAGCTCCGAAATTCTGCGAGTTAAATCATCTATTTTATCAGCCATAACTTTTCTTCCTTATTTAAGAGATACTCGTTCCACAGCTTACGCTTATTATGGAGACTTCTCACTAATACCCAATATACAATTTAACGCTATCATCAATAATATCAATAATATCAATGGCTTCGGTGGCTACTTCGTTGTTTTCTGGTTTTTACTAAGACTTATCAGTAATATGACACGACTAATGCATTAGGAAATATATGGCAAAAAGCTTGAAGCTAAAGTCAGGAATGCGCACTTTTTTGACGTTAGCTTTTGATGAGGGCAAAACTACCAGTGTTCATTGTTCTAAGGTCACTAGCTGCCACAGACTGTGTGAAAACTCCTAGCGTAAATTTTTTATGCGACGCTACGTAAATCAACAGGTGGTTTGTTATCAAACGTACTACAGAATTTAATCTACAGCGCCTTTTTTCGTTGATATTATCGAATTACACCAGTTCAAAATAGTTTTTACACAGGCTGGCCACAAAACGGTCCTAAATATTAGAACAACAGAGCCCTCTTTTATGTTCACTATCTTCAAGAGTAGCTGACATTAAGAGTTAAATTACTAGCTCTTATGTTTCTTTATAAGCAGTTGTTAAGAATTTTTTAGACTTGGTAAATTTAGCTCTTTCATAATCTATAGTATTGAAATTTAATGGTAAGTTAACCAATTTATCACTATTCAATGTAAGGATATATTGTTTATCCTCAACTCCTCTTAATTCTTTTTCAATAAAATTTAATGACTTCTGTAAAGTATCGTCGTCATTATCAAAAATATTGTCATGAATCAGAAAACCCAAATGATTAGAATATAAGCTATCATGGAGGAGTAATGAGAAATCATAAATAAAGACTTTGGCTCTTTCATTACTATGCCCACCATCTTCTTTGATTCTCATATCGAAGCTAACAACTTCCTTTCTGTTATTAACTGAAATTTCAAATGATGCTGAGTAATCATCAAATATAGAATCATGGATAGTTAGAACTTTAGCTTCAAATGATTTAATGACATCTGAATGCTCTACTAACTGAAGTTCAATATCCAATTTTTCTTTGTCCAATTCTATTTTCTGTAGTTTTATAGCTCTATTTAGTTCATCAATCCTGTTTAAATATGACTCTAATTCAGTTATAAGTTTATTCAGTATAGCTTCACGACCTATAGCTTCATTCAAGTCATATTCAATATCAAAGTCTTTAGAATTATATTTTTCTCTTTCCAATAGTAGGTAAGCCTTCCTCTCTTCGTGACTTTTTACCTCAGACTTAATGTTGGAAATTTGGCTTGATACAATGTTATTAGTATATGATTCAATAGTTTTTTTGAATTCAATAACTTCATTGAGACTCCTTGAAATCTCGCTTGCTAGACTTGCCCTAATTTTAGAATAAATTACATTTACTGCATCAACATCCACATTTTGATCTGCAATTATTGATTTTGCTTGTTTTATTTTAAGTTTTTTTGATGATATTTCTGAACGTATTAGTCTCAGCTCCACATTAATATCTTGAAATTTTTCATCAATTTTATCAAAAACTGAATAATCTCGATTTTTGATTAATGAGTTAAGCTCATTTTTTTCCTTGTTTAATTTATTAAGCTCGACTCTAGATTCATTAATACTTTCACCTGATAACGTTTCAACTTGCTGTCGTACTTTTCGTTTTAGTAAAGTATCACTATTAATGCTATCTTTAATAAGCATTGCGGAATGTAAAGATTCATTATCAAGACCTAAATAAAACATGTGGTTTTTATAATCTACTGGAACTTTAACATTTGTATCTGAGTAGTTAGGAATTGACTTAAATTCACACCTCTCGTCTCTAGACAAAGGGTGCATTAAGCTGCGAAATGAACAATATAAGTTTGGTGTTTTAAATTGAAGCTTGCTGAGAAGAAATAGACGAGCATCTACGAGACTTAAAGTATGATTAATTCCTTTATCAATTATAATGACATCATTTGGAAACGTAAGGTCTCTTTGAATTGTAAGGAAATCATTAGAAATTTCAATATCAAGAAAAATTGTAGAACAATCCTCATATATTTCTTCAGGGATTTTATTCAGTCTTGATTTATCTAAATCATTTAAAAGCATAAAATTCAAAAATTCAATTGATATAGTTTTTCCTACACCATTTCTTTTTAATGAATCTTCACTCTTATCTCCTATAATTAAATTAAAACCTACTTCAAACTTAATTGGTTCAAAAAGAGCATCTTCAAAACAGTAAAGCTCATGAATTATCATAATTTACCTCAATGTACGTACCATTTAAGTTAATCGCACTTATCGAGTATAAAAAAATTAAGCTCTGCATTACTCTATTATCACCATAATTAGAATGAGTTTTATATACTTTCCCCAGCAAATCATAAACTGTCAGCGGCTTTTGACTCCCACTTAAAATAGATAAAATATTAGCACCTATAAATGGTAATGATAGTTCAATATTCTCAGAGGTTTCTATTAACTTATACATTTTGACTCCTCTCGTAACAATGGAAAGACATTACATTCGGTCAGGTTTTTAAGGAGAAAAAACTTAATAGCCATTTCATCATAACTAACGCGCACCTCATGAAATAACACGGTGACTTCACTCATCAATATATCAAAAGCTTTCATTCCATTATATTTATTTTCAATTAATAGCCTAGTACTGCGATCTTTTAAATAAGAAGAAACCTTAGAGTGCTTTACACTATCAATATCATTATTTTTTTCAACAAAGTTTAAAATAGGTATGTAATCAATACAGAGATTAAAATACTGATTTTCAATAATTATAGATTCGTCTTTAAAGCGTTTCTTTATTTTTGCATGAGGGTCAATATCAGTATCTACATCAAAAGGGGTGCCCTTTTCATTATCACTAAGTAAAGATATTAAATTGATAAGTGTTTCTACTTCATTTGAGATTAGCGGTTCTATATTATCAATTTTTTGAATACCTAACTTTAAAAAATCTACAATTTCTTTCTGAATGACAATGTCTAGCCCCAGCATTTTCTTCAACAAATCACTCTTATCAAGAATATGAATTTTACTATTAAACTCAAATTCTTTTACTTTAACTGGCTCAACTTTATAACTAGTTTGTTTATCTGTAAGTATGTATATAAATAACTCATCATAATCATTATATAATTCTTTTTCTTGAAATTGTTGAAGACAATCCCTAACTTTAGGCAAGCCTCTTGTCGATGTTACCTGAACTGAAATGCTGTTAGTGGTGTCATACAAATCAACTACGGCGGCATTCTGCTGAATCAAATTTATATTTTGAAGCTTATAGCCATAAACAAGATTTAGTAAAGTAGAAAAGAAATTTTCAGAAACTACAGAACAATCGTTAAGGTTTAGTTTAGACATAGTATTTGTATAAACGGATAGAACAGACAAGTAGTGGGTAGCCGACTTGATATAAGTTTCTTGTATTAACATTTTAAAATCAACATCCTGTGACCAATATTTCCATATAGATATTAAGTTTACATGAAATGTAAATATAATAAAGGTACAAACATATCTGCAATAAACTTTATCAAAATTAAATTGGTTTATTTTATAAAATATGTGTCACATTAATTTAAAAAAGAAACTGATGATAAATGACCGTTTTGAGCCTTGTAGCGGGCGTTAGAAATTACGGTGGTGTAACTTCCGCTAAGCGCACAAACCCACCATTGAAGTGTTCAATTAATAGGGAAAGCTATGGTGATAATGGTTAAGCTGCCACCTTCGCAGGCTCAGCTAACAGCTTAACCATTATAAACCTCATTTCTTACTACAATGGCTCAACACCAAACCAATCAAGGGTTCAAATTACAGCGCCAAGTTTTAAGCAAATACCCCTTAATTAAAGCATCAGTTTAAGCAAACGATCACTCGATTAATCACCCAATAAAAACTCAGCATCAACAAACATTAATCGGCCAGGAAATCAGCACTAAAAACATTCACCCCTCCAGCATCAATTTTCAACTACAGCTTTATTAACTGGATGACCCCCCCTTTTTCCAAGCAGAACTATTTGAAAGGAACAGTTCAAGTTGATAAAAATATTGACGCTATTAAGGCCTTGAACAACCAAGGGAGATAGAAAAGGTACAATTAGTTGAGTTCTCTCATAACAACCATATATGGGAGAAATTATTTTTATTTTTAGTAATCATTAAGGCAAATTTTTGGATAAGTCGCAAGACTGCTTTCCGCCGCTTTCAGATGGTTTTCGCTGCAGTCTCAGCAAAAATAATACTCCCCTCGAAACGAATACAATTTATGACGATAAGCTTGTCGCCATGATTTGTTCGGTGTAATACCTATAGAACAAACCCATTAATCATTGTTTGATTAATGGGTTTATTGCGTATTTATCATTGTATAAAATACACTTCATAAATATAACTGAAAGCTTGGTTTAACCTTGACGGAAAGAAACTTCGGATGCTAACTCCTTATATAAAGAATGCATAAGTTTAACTAGTTCAATATTATCTGGCACACGACCTGAATGGGTTAGCCAATTGTTTTGTTCCCACATAAAAGCCCATTTGCATATATTCCAAACGTAATTGCTACCACAGTAAATAGTAATTTCTCTACACTCATCAAGGTGAAGACTACCTTTGGCTATCAATAACATCTGGTAGAAAGATTTTAACTGAATGACGCTTTCAGTGTCGGTTGGGATAAATGAATAATCCAAAGATTCAGAGAAGCGTCGTTCATTTATGTGAATGGTAAATATTCCGTTATCGAAGTTTGTATCACTTGCCAAGGTCACTGTAGTTGGTAATCGCATATCGACGGAATTGAGTATCTGAGGTTGTTTTGGGATAGGAAAAGAAAGTCTTATTTTTTTAGCTATACGCTCATGCTTACGCCATGCAGCACGAGCACTCTTTGTTGATAAGTAAGTAGTATACTCTCCACCTTCGAAATCCTTAACTTGTACCTCAGCTTCTTGACGTGATTCATATATACCGGGAACTAGACCTTTAAAAACCACATGATTGAGTGCTATTGTTCTCATAATTTAATACCTTTATGATTATTGGTAGCTGCATTAGAACAACTACAGTTAAGCTAATGCTCAGGAAAATGAATGTATGACGATGAGCTGGTAGGAATGAACCATAACAAGCCTATCGTCATATTAAGTTGTCTTAACGGTAATCTGCGAAGGCTTGCTCTGCCTCCTCCATAGTTCTAAAGCCTTGATGTTTAGCATCAGGAAAACCATCTACTAACGGTTGGACTTCTGCATACGTTTTGAATATGCCAGTTTTATGACCAACGAAAACTACGTAGGCCTTCTTCTTGAATTTTTTATATTTGTATTTATAAGTCATGATGACTCCTTGATATTGCATCTGAAAATTAAGTGATTAGAGGAGCATGTTAGTAGCTCTTGTTATATTGATAGCTGTCAGAATATTTAACCTCGCTGTTGTTGTGTGTTCGTTAATTTGGGAGCCGATAATACACCCGTTTTTGATAAGTGCAACCTCTCTAGGTTTTGCTGTAAGTGTCTGTTTTCAGTGTTTTATATTGGATTTTGCGCAGGAGTTGTTAAGGGTTTTTCTTCTGTTTTTTCTCGAAATTAAACGGCGGTTAACAGGCTTGTTTTAGGTTTGTTCTGGGGGGAGCGACAGTATGGTAAGTTTAAATAGGGACAAACCGGGGAAAGTGGTGTTTTAAAGATTTTATACCTAGTTGAAGGTAGGAGAACATTTTTTAGTAGATAAAAATAGACAACATTTTAAAGGTGTAATTATACGTTATTTAAGGTGGAAATTATGGCGTTTTTAGAGGTGAAATTAAGGCTGGTAATGACCGTTTTTATATGAAATTATTTTACCAATTAGCACTGTTTGCCGATAAAATGTACAGTTTTAGAAGAGATTAAGCATTGGGTATTAGGCTATGTATTAGCAAAAGAGTGTCATAAGTGGACAATTACATCAGTTTAGATACGAGTAAACTAGGATCACTTTGTGCGCTTAGCAGAAGTTAGCTATCGGTTGTTCGTTAGGTCAACTGATCTCTAAAAGAAGACCATTCTTGATGTGAAGAAAACGCCTTTAGATACTAAAAAGCAGCCCAGAAAGGACTGCTTTGTGCCTTGAAAACATAGTAGGAGGGATATAGTAACGAAAACCTTAAGCTGCATTATTAACTTTTAATGTATATACTTTTGATTTGAACATTTCCTGAGACACCTTACGACGCCATTTACTGAACTTGATTTTGCCAACAAGAGCAACTGGAATGCACTCCATTAAAAGCTCAAAAGCCTTATCTCGCTCAGCCGAATTAGCATAGTAATAAGTGCACCCAAATGGACTCATTAATGCTTCAGAGGTAATCCCCTTTGCACGACTAAATGCTTGTCTTATTTTTGGATCACCGTATTTTGTTGCTAATTCATGGAAAGTCCAGCGAAGGGTATTTATTACTGTCTTATTTTGACCTGTTCCATTCTCTATTACTACTTTAAGACCACGCAGTGTTTTGCCCATTTTTATACCTCTCCTTGTTGCTGGATACTTTCAACAATACGACTACCACTTAGCTTGCGCCACTTTTGAGATTTTTCTATAGAAATAAAGCAATAACTTGTATGTGTCACTTGAAACATACACCAGCCTTGACTAAAAAGTTCAGAAGCAAGCTGCGTTAGAAAAAAATCGTCAATTCGTTCTCTATTAGCTAGAGCAGACAGCCCCTTCATTGACATTTGAAATCGATAAATTAATGATTCTTCAGACCTTAATTTGATACCTTGCACTAATTGAATAGCTGTATATTGAGGAGTGTGCATTTAATTCCTTATTTATAAATAACATATATTTTTCGCATAAATTACCATAAGCGAAAGGAACAAGCAATATAGATATAATACCAAAAGGTGTTTTGTAGGCAACTAAAGTGGTGGTTTTTGGATGGTAACTAGGTTGTAATCGTTAGGTGTAATATTCAGGCGCACCTAAAAAACATTACAACGTCTTGATCTATCAAAGAGTGTTGATCTAAATAATGCACAAAGGTTCGCATGATAGTTGGTTATGCATACCTGAATAAAAACCATGAAGTTAATATACTTACTGAGATTACATGGAGTAATAATAAATCCGTGACGAACTCTGAAATGGTACTGGACAACCAAGTTATAGAGTTTAGGTTCTGGCTCGATAGAAGATAATTAGTGCACCGTCAGCTTTCGTTATCAAAGTAGTCGTTAGATAGGGTGATTTTGAACAACTAATTTAGACCGCTTTGTGGTAAAAGGGTGCATTAGCAGTGTTCAAAATATCCAAAGATAACAGATTAAATAAGGTCGAAATATTGTGGCATAGTTAAATTCAATTAGGTGGCACTGATGCGAGATATTTGTTTATTCATTTATGATGATAAACTTAACGCCATGCACTTTAATGCAGTCAAAATACGCCCATTAATCATTCTTGATTAATGGGAGCTAATAAGTAAACTTTAAATATCAATGAAAAGAAAAAAGAGACGTTGGCTGTTATCAACCTCTCCTTTAATAACTTACCTAGTGGTTAATCTTCTTTTCCCAGTATAAATCCAGTAATACCACCAATGATTGTTCCTGCGACAATACCTTGTGGGCCAAATCTAATGCCAATTAGACCACCAATTTTAGCGCCTTTTATGGCACCTGAAGTACTAGGCTTAACTGTTACAGTTGTTTTGCTATCTTTATTTTCAATTTCAATTAAACCTCGTTTTGAGGTGGTGAGTAGATGTTTCATTTTCATAGCTCCTTCTTCATACTGACAACCGAATGATTAATCCGGCTGGCAGTGAATAGTAATGTTTAGGTAACGTACATCAGCCGTTCGTACCGCTCAGCTGATGTCCGTTACTAGTTAGTATAATAGTTAAGTAAATTAGCTCCTGTTCATAAAAGGGTTAGTGGAAAGTAACTTCTACTTTAAAGACCTTCATCTCGACATAAGAAATGAAGTTAGCTAAAAATAACTCCTTCAATTCTTCACCACTTGTTTTATCTAACCAACCGCCATAGATGCTGTAAACCTGCTCGCCAATAAAGCAAACGTCTATATCAACGGTTAACTCAGGGTAGGGCACCCCTTGAAAGCTAAAGTCTGTGATGTAAGCAAATCTCCAAAGTTCATGGTGTTTCACTAAGCGTATTTCTACGGGATGAAACCCACCGCCATCAGCTGAATAATCAGGATCACGAAAATTCAAAATAATGGTGTTTGAGTTAGCGTCTGGTGGCGTTATTTCAGCGAGGGTCGAGTTGAGTATGCTAAGTAATGCGTCAGGCACAGCAAAGCACTGGCTTCTGTCAAAAGTCAGTTTCATTATGGGTTTCCTTTGTGCTAATTGTTTAGAGGACTACGTGATCTCACGCAGTATGAAAGGCTAGTTTTAGTCTGCTGGAGTGGGTAAAGGTTTAAGTTTTGATAACTGTTCCCTTCGATTAATAAGCAATGGGTTGTGAGCATGCAGGTACTGACTTTTATCAGAGGGTAAAATTAATGCTATTTCTTCACATCGAAGTACTGCTGATAAGAAAGAAACATTATTTGAACTACCCCCTTTAATGACAGCTTTAAATGTTGATGATTTAAAAGGTTTATCAACCTCAAGGCTTTCCAGTATGGTGTAAATTGCATCCAAGCTAACCCATTCTTTTGAAAATAAACCGCCACTATTGTTACTCGTTAACCTCAAGTATTGACGATTATCATCAGTATTTATTGCTAGTTCATAACCAACCGCACCAGTAGCCTTAGTCGATAACTTAGGCGCGTGACCTACCAGTACCGTTTGGTAAGCTAAATCAACATCTACAAGAGGGGAGTTAGTTGAACCTACTTCAATTATTTCATCTGGTGTTGATTCTGGCAGTTCTTCCTTCACAGCTTTGCTTTTTTCTGATTTCTTCGTGGTAGCTTTTACATTTTTAGTCGTCATGGTCTTTCCTTATGCGTTCATGGTTTTAGTTGAGGGGTTAAGTTTATGTTGAGCATCAAACCGAGCTTGTAACGGTAAATCAGCATTACAGATGATTTGAATTAACTGTTCGTTGGTCATAATTAGATGTCCTTATGTAGGTTGAGTGCAGCAGGCTTTATCAAATAAATACCAGTACCTTCATCACTTGTGATAAAGAGTTGGCATTGATAATTACTAGGTAAGTCTTCTGTAAATTCAGGTGATAAAGTTCGGTCTTCAATGAGCTGGCAAAGTACATCAGACAGCGTATTAGTAATGAACTCCATATCTTCATGTACTTCCAAACAGACAATCCTACTTGGATACTCAGACCAGAAATTACGTGCTGTTTCAACATCACCAAAGGGTTCAATGAGCAATGCTATGAGACTGTTCGATACAGCTAGGGGTAATGCTAATTGTGAAGCATCAGGCAGGTGATTTATTACTTGCATATCATTCTCCTTAGAACGCAAAAAAGGCCTATTCCATAATCGGAATAGGCCTTTTGGTTTATGGGTTTATGTTGATGGGTTATCCAAACATCTCAGATAACGTCTCGCTGGTTTTTCTCATGGACTCAGTGGTTAGCTTGGCATAGCGTTGAGTTGAGATAATCGACTTATGCTGTAACTGTTCTTGCACTAACCTCAGTGATACACCAGCGCTTACTAAATTACTGGCAACAGAATGCCTCAAGGTATGAAGACAAACTTCCTCAGTATCAATCTGTGCCCGTTTGAGTAGCTTAATAAATGTTTTCCTAACAGAGCCAAGCGGTTTACCTGTAGCACGACCTGCAAACAGATAAGGGTTATCAGCTTTGATAGGGACTCTTGCAATGAACGATAACATTAAGTCAGTCACGTACACGGTTCGTGCTCTACCATTTTTAGTTGTGGCGATGTGAATAACTCGTTTTTTAACATCTACATCCTTAACCTTTATATTGGCAACTTCTGAACACCTCAAACCCGTCAAGGCAAGTAACGCAATATAACCAGCAATAGTTTTATTTGAATATTCACGACAAGCTTCAATAAGTCTTTTAACTTCATGAACATTTAAGAATCGAGTTCTAGCGTTATCAAGTTTGAACAGTTTTACTGGCAGGCAAACATCTTCTTCAACAACACCTAAATGCAATGCACTCTTAGTCATCGACTTTAAAAGCATCAATGCTTGGTTACACGTTGCGGGGGCATAGAGATTCCCATACTTATTGACTGTTTCAGTGAGGTTTAGGTGTAATTGCTGAACATCAATGGTGCGCAAATCACTATACAAAAAGTGACCTAGCTTAGGTGCAACCATCACATCAAAACGGTACTTATCATCTTCCCAACTTTTCTTACGCTTTCGTATTGAGGGTAAGTAATGTTGATTGAAGAATTCATTGAGTGTTAAGCGTTGCTGGCTATCCCGTTCAGCTTTTGGGTTGACACCCTCACTCAAGCTAACGCGATATCTTTGAGCAATTTTACGGGCAGTAGAAACATTAATATCGTTGATACTACCAAGACCAATGCTTTGTTTGCGGCCATTAAAGGTATAGCGAAATAAGAAACGCTTGTTCCCTGTTTTACCCACTAAGCATTTAAGGCCAATAACTTGGGTATCGCTGTATTCTACATCGGTGGAAGCTGAACTAGATGGGTTGTTAGGTAAGGCCTTGATGACCTTGTCAGTGAATTTGAATCGTTTGAGCATAATTAATTCCTTAGAGGTTAATCTAAAAAGTGAATATATGCTCATAGGGGATTTAATTTCGGTGGAGGTGAAAAAATATAAGCTATATAACACATAAAGGCCTGAACCCTCGCTACGCTTGGGTCAGGCCTTTATATGTTAAAAGATATTAATAATAAAACTTAATATCAGAAGTCATCTAGTTCATTCAAGCCAAAGCGATCAGTATCATCTTCTTCTTCGTCAGCATACTGAAGAGTTTCAAGGTGCTCAAACCATGCATCTTCAGCTTCTGTTAGGGTTGCATAACCTTCAAAGTCAGCATCAGGAAAACCTTTAGTAGCCTTCTGAGTTTCCTCCCATGTAAGAAAAATACCCGTCGCTCGACCTACACGAACGTTATAGGCGGCTTTACGTTTTTTATTATATTTGTACGCCATTGCATACTCCTAATTAATTGATAAATTAGAATGATGATGTTTCATGACCACCATTCTCAGTTGAGCAACATGCTCATTGATAAAGTAAGGAAGTGGTTGGAAAAATAAGAATCATCTAAACGAAATAACAACTATATAAACCCAACCATCAACGGAAATTAAAAATCTAAATCTGAATTATTTAACTCTTCCAACTGACGAGCTCTTTTTTCTTCCATAAGCTCTTTTTGCTCTATATGTTCATCCCATGCATCGATAGCTTCTTCTAAGGTTTCATAACCCTTATAGCTAGCACCCGAAACACCATTTACTAACGACTTAGTTTCACTCCATGAACAGAAAACACCTGTTTGAAGTCCTTTAGTAACTACATAAGCCTCTTTAGAGGGACCATAGTTAATAGCCATAACGCATTCCTTTTTAAACAATAAATAAACCTAATGTAGATGTTCAGTGATCGACATTAGGTGTTGAGCGACATGCTCATTAATAAAGGGTGGAAGTGGCTGGAAAATAATGACGATTTTTTAAAATTATTTAATAAATAGTGAAAATTATTTATTTAGGGTACTTAATGACACTATTAAGAAAAGTTTGAATTATAAATTTGCTGAGTAAAATATTAGTGACTACCATTAGTCAATGCTACGTAACGAATAACGAACCAATAGTAACTAATGGAGAATTGATTATGTCAAATGGACAAAATGATAATGAAGAATACGATCAAGACTATGTTGATGAATTTAATGAAGCTGTCGATAAGGGCGAGACAGATCTTAACCTTGAAGAGTACGATGAACAGTGTCGCATACGGGACTATGGTTAACCACCAACTGCCCCCCCCTCACACACAAAAAAAATAGATTGAAGAGTTTCAACTGATAAGTCAGGTTGTAGTGGTCAACTTTGTAGGAAAGATGACGTTAAATTTATAGGTAGATAGTTGATAAGGTTGAAACACTGCGATTAGATATCAATAGTGTAGATAAAACCTATTACCCCTACGTGCTTATTCTACAAACAGATAAAACCCTTACCCATAAGCACTTATCACTGCTCTGTATTTACGAAACGGATACAAAAAAGGTCACTTGCGTGACCTTAATTCATTAGTTAGATGCCATTAAGCGATGAAGCTCGGTAATGTCAGTATGTTTAAATAACCGTTCATACTCAAATTGAGGATACTGTTTCACCAATAACTTCAAGAGTCTTACTATGCGATGAGTAAGAAGAAGCTCACCGTATATCACCTTTGATTTTTCGGGATTTGCAGCACTGCTCACTGCACTAGCGTTGGTTTTATAAGCACCATCATCTAGCGAATTTAACCACCTAACAAATTGTGCCTGCTTCATATCACGTTCAACTGAGCACAACTCTTGCCCCCAAACACGAAGAAACATACGCTTAAAAAGACCTGCGCTATCCTCACCTTGTTGAATACGTATGGAGGTGTTTTTCAAGCTCACTCGCAATTTAAAGTAGTCTTCCCAGTTATCCCAGTCGTGCATTTCCTTCAAACAATTGTTTTCACGCCAAGCATCAAAACAAGTGCGCTTTAGCATCATATCTTCGACTGTTCTATGAGGTACGCTGGTACATTGGATATGATCCGTGTCTAACACTTCAACCATACCAACAGGGCGTAGATCACGTTTATAGTCAGGCTCCAGACTTACTTTTTGGTCACGTATCTCAGATACCTTATCCTTATCGAACCGTGTCATGTCACTCAGTGACGTTAAGCTTCTAGCCTCCTGAACACTAAGAGGCTCTCGACCTAGGTAGAAGTCATTCATATAACAAACAGAAGCGTTAACCCCTGTAATGCTAGGAGGTAACTGAACGCCTGCACGTGCGTTAACGCCTTTCCACTTGGTATCGATATCGTTAATTGAAGTGGTTTGCCCACGAGTTTTAAAAGCAACTACCTGCTGCATACGATGTTTTTCTTCCAATATTTCTTCTGCTTTTACATCGATCATCTGAAACCACTCTTTAAAGCGCTTACAGACAGGCAACGACTGATCTATCTCGTCAATAGTTGCATCGCTAATAAAACCATCAGTCGTTAAGGAAATAACCGTATTATCTTTGGGTATACCTATTAACAATGCTGATAACAAAGCACGAGCGGTACCAGTAACAAATGCGGCCAAGTAGGGATCAGTCAACTCTCCAGGTTCTAAAGAGCGGGTATAACCTGTCTGAATATCAAATACTCGTTTATCACGTAATCCCATCGCCAAGCGACCATAAATACTATTACCTTTTTCCTTCCAGAATTTCTCTAAAAAAACATTCTTTTCAACACGCTTATAATACTGGCGCTTCTCTCTAACCTCTTTCATAAATGGTGTGAAGACTCTGTTATCACCAGCCACCCAAGGGACCACGATACCTTGTAATATATCTAATTCAGCACCTTGATGACGGGCAACCTCAAGCTCTGCTGCCGTACAATATGAAATACCTTCAAGCGGATACACTAAGCCAAATTTGCATGCTTTTACAGGAAGTGATGGATACAAAGTATCGTCAGAGAATTTAAATTTAACACGAGCAAGTCCAAAGGTGTCGCCCATAAAATCTTCAATATCACGTGTGGCTACTAAGGCATCAAAATCAAGGGGTCTTAAGCCATTTAAAATTACTGTATAGCAGCTCGACACATCAAGATCATACCAATTAGCTATAGCTGAGGGACCAGTTAGATAACATTCATTGCGCCCACCGTGATAACACTCGACAGCTAACAATTGGTACATATGAGAAACTTCATTCAAAACAGTTGAGGTAGCAGTTCTTACGCTATAACCAGTACCGCTATCATCTTTCTTCCACAATTCAGTAGTAACCTGCTCTTTGGAAAAAATACTATTAAAATACTGCTTAAAACCTTTGTCACTTATTTTAATATCTTCAGGAACATCATTCTGTGAAATGTAACCAGTAAGGAGTGTCTTTTTAAGGTCATTAACTGCCAAGCTACCAATCGTTGAAGCTAAATGAGAGTTACCTTGTTCAACACACTCATGCTGAATAACCATCTCTAAGTGAAGGCAAGCAATCATAGCATCCCGTATAGCATATTCAGTGAAGCCCGCTTTATCTGCTTTAAGGTATTCACGCATTCGCTCAATAGAATAAGGGAAGGGTATTTCCAGCTTAGGGCAATTAACAAGTTCACCAATTTTAGCCAGTGATTGAAAGCCAGCAGGAGCGAAAAGCATAGAATCATAAAACGTTACCATCACGGGGAAGTAATTACGGCTTTTGTCATAAAGTTTAAACGTTTTATCATCGATACGTTTTTTATATTCTTTAGATAAATCTACACCGTATGCACCACGAAGGCTAACAACTGTTTTACGTACAGAGTTAACTTCAGTTTTAATATCTTTAAAGGCATTACTAAACGTAAACAAATCTGCACTCAAAAAATGTGCAACTACAATAATATGTTCAGGTCGTTCGGTAAGTACACCTTCCTCAATAGCAGTGCCAAGAGCAGTACTCAAAAAAGTTTCAAAACGAAAGCGGTCACTTTTTTTATCTGATTTAGGGAATAAAATTCCTTGGCAATATTTACCATTAAATCCAACAACAAATTGACATGATATGACAATATTTTCATCACCAATTTGCTCATACTCAGTATCAATAGAAACGATGGGTTTAAGTATGGTTTTGACTGTCTTTACTTTAAGTTGATCTCGGATTTTCTTTTGAAGTGCTTTCTTTGATTCGGTCTGTTTATCAGTCAGTTTAGGCTTTAAACGACTCTTTGCTTTAGACGTTTTTAGCGGGGCGAATACACTTTCGCGGTTATTTTTATCATTATCAACAGGCTTTGAGGTATAACCACCAAAATAACCCGCTTCAAGATCATCTAATTCGGATGAATCATCCATATTATTTCTCCATTTATAAAGAAAATGCGCTGGAGAGCCAGCGCATTATTCTATGGGTATTGTAAGAGGCGAGCGTTAGGTGTTAGATATGCTATACGCAGCCCAGTCAACTTGCTTGTCACCGCCATCACTGATAGAAATTATGGAATCTTGAACTTCACTCAGCAGGCCATCAATGTCGCTATAAGAGGTTTCAGTGGCAATGAATAAGCTGGTCTTAGGTGCAATAGACTTTATTATTAAGTTACCGCTGTTAGGGTTGATGAAAACATCTTCAAATATATCAATATGAGCACGACCACCATTAGGTAAGTTAAAGAAGAATTTACCTGCAAGTCGTTTATCTAAAAAGTCTTTAATTGACTCGTATGACGTATGGTTTGCCTCTATCCAACAGCAGGAATAACCGTTTTTATCGAAACCCATCAAGCCCTTTTCGAAGCGAGTCATGGCGTAAATGTTTGCTAAATTAGTTAACTGACCGTTACTGTCTTTCATGAACTTCGATTTTTTCATTGTATTTTGCATTGTGTATCTACTTTTAAGTGAAGATATTCGTTTAAGGTTGAATATCTGATTGTTACTAGTAAGGCCAACTCAATTATTAAGCCAACCAAGTGTTAGAGCTGATAAATATCACCTCTAACTATGAAGGGCGGAAAAGCTTGGAAAATTTAGTGAATTTATGATTAATTCTTTAAATTTATTTCATCATTTTTTCAGATTCCCATTTTTCAACGTCAGTTATCAGAAATCTAACGCTACGGCCTATGCGAATAATGTTGGGCAATGAATCAGGATTACGGGTTACATTCGTCTGCACCGTTGAAGGATTAAGGCCATAAGCTACAGCAAACTCTTTAATGGTTAATGCACGTTTATTCATCATTTAAACCTTTGTTCTGATTGGGAAGCATGGCAACGCCTGTTTGTTCAGATGCTGCGATTAATTGAGGGGATTGATGGTAGGCGTAGCGCTCAGTAACTGATATTGAGCTATGCCCAAGAGATTGCTGTGCTAGTCGAATGTCACCAGTAGCTAAAAGCAAATAGCTAGCATACGTTCTACGCAAGTCATGTATGGTAAAGTCATTGGAGAGCTGACCACGATATTGCATGGTATTCTTGATACGCTTAAAACAAGCTTTAGGTCTCGTGATATGGCTGGCAAGGTTTACCGATGAGGGGAACAAGAACTCATTAGTAGATAACGAAGAACAAGTTGTAATAACCTCCCTGGCTTTGTCATTTAAGTAAATTTTCTGGGGTTTACCTGACTTTGTCATCGGTAGTGTTATCGATGATAAGTCGTCAGCAATCATCTCTAACTTTATTGTTATAACGTTACCAATTCGCATACCAGTAAAAAGACTGAGCAATAATGCATAAGCAGGAAATATGCTTGATTCAGCAAGTGCGGCTTCATAAAAGTTATTAAGCTCAGCTTTATCCAAGATACGGTCACGAGTATTAAGTTCAGGAAGCTTTTTAATTCCTTTAGATGGATTAGTGTCGGTGATTTCAAGCTCAACAGCTAAAGAAAATAGCTTAGAGTAGAAAGAATGGTAACGGTTGATAGTTGCGTTAGCTAAGTTAACACCTAACTTATCAAGACATATTACAATATCGCGTCGACTAACCTCTGTAAGCTTTTCATCACCTAGCAAAGCTAAAGCCTTTGTCGAACGAGACATAAATGAGTCGTGAGAGCGATGGTGCTTTTTACTGTAAGGCACCATGTGTTGCTCAAAAAACTCTTGGACGGTTAAGTGACTACCTTGCTTGTATGAACCTGACTGAACATCAGCAATAAACTGATCAGCCAATTGAGTAAATAGAGGTACTTTCATTTCAGGGTGAGTACCAAAGGATTTAAAATAACGTTTACCACGCCAGCAAAGACGCACTGCAAAAGTAATGCGATGTTGATTTACAAGAACTCTATGTCGAGGGTTTTTCTTACTACGATACTCAATAGCCTGCTCACCCTTGGCAGGGCGAGGCAAGCTATTGAGCACCGAAGCATTAATATTTATTAACTTCTTCAAAATTTCGAACCTTTATTTCATTATGGGTATTATGAAACGCTGGAAGTTCTTGGAAAAAAATGACCTAATTGGCGCAATGATGCAAAATTAGGATTAAATAAATGTCAATTTCATTGAAAAAAGCATACCGAGCATGCTTGTGGCTAGCCGAACATAAAATAGGTGTTCCAGTAAATGAACGCCAAGGACAGTGTGATTTAACAAAAGAAAATGATGAGGAGTTCAGTTGGCAACGAAGTGATTTAGTAGCGGCTTTACCCTTGGAGTATTATGAAAACTCTATATATAGTTATGATTGTGGCGACGGTATTATCTGTATAGATGCAAGTAATATAATCGATGGGCCATTATTCACAGACGAAATAGAAAGTACTTTTGAACGTTTTTCGCCAAACCGAAACCGAGAGTTTTTTCATCCAGCACGCGATGAAATAAAACCTGCTGATAAGCCACAAAACATCGAGAAGTTAGTTAAGTTATCTCTACCTATGTGCAAGTTTGACGATGAAAAAGAGCCACAAGTAGAAAACGTAAATAAAACTACCTTAGCGTCATTAATGGCACACAACACCTTAATAGATTTACTAAAGAAACAGGTAGTAAAAGCTAGATGCGCAACAGCTGTACTTCAAATACCAGACTTAATTAAAAACTCTAATGCTTGGGATGACTGTGATCAACTGATCCCCGCCAGCTTTTGGAGTGAGAACCCTATACCTAATTACGAGCACTCAGCTGTAGAACAAGGCATTTCCCGTCTATTACGAATGATTAAGCATTTTGATGGTGATTTACCGGATGAAAGTTTTATCAATCAGTGTGAGTTTTGGTACAAGTCTATAACCATCAGTGACAATTTCGAAAGTTGGCTTATGGAAAGGGTCAGAGAAATATACCCAACCCCTGAAACTGCAACGTTTAAACTCGAAGATGGTAAATATTTGATTCAATATGGTACGGATAAAGCTGTAAAGATCAAAGTATCTAAAGGCCTTACATTAATTCATAAGATTATGAGTGCTTATAATAGGAAAGAATATAATGAGACGTATACAGGATTAACGCCTGAAATATTCAATAGAGAGCAATCAGACAGTGACATTTTAGATTACGAATCAGATACAAGAACTAAGCAGAAAAACCCAACTAAACTTAAAAAATATATTAGGAACCAACAAAACCGTATTTACAGCGACTTATGCACTAAATACGAGTGCATGGCGAAAAGTCACTACGATAAAGCCGGTGATAATGATAATCACCTTCTAGAAATACTAACCAAAAAAATCGAGTACAGGGTAAATAAAGTTAAGAAAAAAGATTCTGAGTATCAAAATGTAGCGTCTATATTAGAGTACATCGACACAACAGTAGAAAATTTTTCGGCTAATCAGAAGACCGTTAAAGTTTTATTAAAAGTTGAATTTGATGATGACGAAAGAGAGTTTGATAAATTACGAAAAAATATTGAAAATGCAATTATAGTTTTAACTGAAGTAGTACCACACTTAGCTAAACATATAGGAACTTTAAAGAGCGAAGGTAAGCAAGGGATTGGGTATGAAAACAATGAGTTTTATTACATTTCAAATGGCAAAACCAAGTGGAATTTCAAATAAACTAGCTTTTACTCAAAAGATTTATTTCAATGAAAAGCACCTGAACATACTTATGTTTATAAAAACATGTAAAAAGTAAATGATGATGTGAATTAAACATATTGTAGATAAAACCTATTACCCCTACACGCTTATTCTACAAACCTGGAAATCCCTTATGTAGCAAGGGATTTCCAGACTTTGCAAATTACGATAAAGTTGACAAATCACTCAAAGATTGAAGTAAATCATTGTCGTTGATAAATTCAATATATAGCCGAAAACCCCTTGTTGGAAATAATCCATATACAATCTCATACCCCAAAATCCCAGCAAGAAGTACCGTAGTCAGACCGTAACAATTCAAATCACCAGAATTAATACAACTCCTGAGTTGACCCCCTAACATAAATATTGATTGGTCGAGTAATTGCTGAACCTGAAACAACACTATCGTTACCTTGTTTATTATCAAGCGTGAACTATGGTTAATTATTAACAACAGCTTTCAAGGATTGAATACGATGGATCAACAACTCCCACCACCTGCACTCGTGACAACATGGCTTAATGTAATACACAGTAAAAATATTCCTAATGACATTGTTATCGAGCGTTCGCATATACTTTGTTATTATTTTGGCTCTATCGAGTTAGCCTACGTGTACGTTGAGCAGAATCAGTTTAACCAAAAGCAAGTATCCTGAGACAGGAGCTAAAATGATCTAGTACGGTAATAGAAAGATAGTAGATAAAATGTTGGTGATATAACGTTTATTTGGACAGGAAACCGTTGGGTTTACCTCGCTGTTGTGATGGACTTATTTGCAAGAAAACCTGTTGGTTGGGCAATGTCATATTCGCCAGACACGAAGTTTGAAGTGGCATAGATAATAAGAATCACGATCTTTATTTTGTACTTAGGTTGATTGAACCGCTATTGCTTGCTGATACAAATCTGTCGCAATAGATTCATAATCTAAAAACCCGACTAAGACTCTACCTTCGACCAATGGAATAGCAGAGAACCCCGTACTTTCTAAGCGCAAATATAGGCCTTCCAACGTCGGTTTAGAGGTAAAAACTTGCTCAATACTTATTAGATCTGGAAATTGTTGCCATTGCCCGTTTGCAAGCTTTTCAAAAAATTGAGTGTATTCATATTCTTTCAATGTTATTCCAGTCATCACTTTTTCAATTTCGATAGCACCCATGAAATCACCTTGAGAATAAAATGACAAAAACTTAACTTTCTTCGACGCAATTGTTAGATATTTCAACATCCCTTCGTCGTTGTAGTAAGGCATGGTTTTATTTACTTCATATCGAATGACCGCTTTTTCATCTCCCATATTGTCAATAATGTTCTGTAATTCAGCATAGGAGCTTTTGCCAAATTCATTAATCACACTGTTATCGTTTAGCCTAGAATTGAACTCATAGTCAACATTTTGAAGTGGCTTTACTTGAGGGTGCGAAGTCAATGTCACTTCACCACTAAGCATATTGACTGTCACCGAACTCAAGTTTTTCATGAATTTATCGATTTCACCACTAAACTTTCCATAGATGACTGTTAGCAGAAAAATAACTAAAATTAAGTTTGAGAGGTTTAGTGGCTCAAACACCACAAAATCTTTTATTTTCATTATTCTTCTTCTTTGAACGTTTACCATTTAGGCTAGTTGATAATTGGATACTCCGCCAACTAGCAGCAAAATTTTAGAATCACACTAACTCAATGAACATATTCGTTGTTCGAAATATGTAGTCCTAGGTCATGAGTTTGATAATGAAAGAGAAGCCCATGTACCACAAATAACCATTAGAGTATCAAAAATATACGTCTCCCTTTGACTTACAGCGGACATGGCTTAACAACCACATTGCATTAGCCGTTTCCTGATAGCGGACGTTCCCCCATAGATGAAAACATGAGTCTTTTGATGATAGCTTTTTGCCAATGAGTCGTTAAGCCTGAATGTGAACTAAGCCACCAATGCGGTCATTGAGGTTTTAAATTAAAGCGACAACCCTTCGGATAAAGTTGCACTACAGAAAATCATAAAGTCGTTCCAATTTGCTCAACGTGAAGTTTAAAAATTAATATTTAATCTTGATTGAAATTACCGAAAGCGGACATTCAATTCACATGATTTTTGTGTACTAAACATTTAAAAGTTCTAAGGCGATGTATGGACTCCACAACCCTAGCAACTAGTCTAGAGTTACAGTAACTATTAAGGAGACCATATTATGTTGAAATCTACTATCTTTGGAATTGATTTAGCTAAGAATATTATTCAGGTTTGCGAAATTAGCAAACATGGTGAATTAGTTAGCAACAAAGCCGTGAGCCGTCAAAAACTTAAAGAGCTACTGGCAAAGGCAAAACCTGCTGTTGTTGCGATAGAGGGCTGTGGTAGCAGTCATTATTGGGGAAGATATGCACAGAGTTTTAACCATGACGTTCGGATCATTAGTCCTAAAAAAGTCAAAGGCTTTCTCCAAGGGCATAAAACAGATGCTAATGATGCGCTGGCCATTGCCAATGCGTCGTTACAAATAGGCATGAAATCGAGTAAACC
>MAAB01029694.1_pt1 | contig 23826 bp, 19 predicted proteins | sample 1115991 | NCBI WGS metagenome assembly MAAB01 (sample SAMN04961124, study PRJNA320927) | seawater metagenome | isolation source: sample BD02T18 sea water enriched with oil for 18 days | place: USA:Gulf of Mexico | collected 2013-07-27
TGCGACAAATTCATCGTCAGCAGTTTCCATACGCTTTTTAGTTAATGGTCCGGTATCTTTAATTTTGCCATCTGAATAAGAATGGATTACACCGCGTGGGCCAAATCTTTTCTTAAAAGCAGGATCTTTAGGGTAATCAGGATCTTCCGGTTCTTCCTCTGCATTCAAATGATACAAATTACCAAAAAACTCATCAAAGCCATGATTTGTGGGTAAATGTTCATCTTTATCACCTAAGTGATTTTTTCCAAATTGACCTGTGGTATAGCCCTTAGCCTTTAACATTTCGGCAATAGTAATATCTCTGTCTTGAATACCTTCGTTAGCGCCAGGTAAGCCTACTTTTGTCATGCCTGTACGTAAACCAGATTGGCCGGTAATAAATGTTGAACGACCAGCAGTACAGCTTTGATCGGCGTAATAATCGGTGAACATCATACCTTCTTTAGCGATGCGATCGATGTTAGGGGTTTTAAAGCCCATTATACCGTGACTATAGGCACTGATATTTGTACGTCCTATATCATCACCCCAGAAAAATAAAATATTCGGCTTTTCTGCTGCTGTTGCAGATGCTGTCGCTATGAAACTCGCACCTAGCATCAACATTTTAAATTTATTTTTAATCATTTTGTCTTCCTTTTGATCACCAAAGAAACCTGTAATTTTTATCAGTAAAAAAAACAATGGCCGTATAAATAACGATCAATGCATTATTAATATGATGGTGTTTCATGATAAATGCAATAATTTAACATTGCCTTATGCCATGTATTTAATTGTTTAAGTCACTAAATTTAACAATATTTGTAATGGAAATTTTTATTGCGTTCGATTAAATATTGAATGGTTATTGACAGTCAAAAAGCCCAATAAGAATTGGGCTTTAGCCATGACAAACAAAATATTAAAAAGTAGCGATTATCGGTTAGGACTTAATTGTTGTATTTTTTTAAGTGCAGCCTGCGTTCTAATACTTTTATAACCAATGTTACTTGCACTTAAGCTACTACCTTCTTGGAAAGGGTATTTGTCAATAGTTGACATGAACTGTGCAACTTGTTGCTGTGCAGGGACAAATAACCACATATTATCTGCATACCAACGTAAGTACATGCCAGACTCTTTTGCAGCTGTTTCAAAGGGATCCGCATGCAGGTTGGTAATGGTAGGCCATGCAGGAACTTTACGATAAGCAGTGCTAATGCCACCTTCTTCTTCTGCAAAGGCAATTTTCCATTCATTCCAACGCACCGCATTTAAATCGCCAGCCGCATTAAAATATAATTTGCTGGTACGTGGTGATGCTTTTTCTTGGCCTTTAAAGAAAGGCAAGAAGTTGTGTCCATCAGGATGAATTTTCCATTTTTTACCGTTAGCTTTGTGACCTTTCTTAAGTTTACTTACTATGTTTGGTTCACCTGCTGCTGCTAAAAGCGTCGGCATCCAATCTTCATGAGACATCATGTTATTAAATTTACTACCTGCTTTAATGGTACCAGGCCAGCGAACGAGTTGAGGAACGCGCATACCGCCTTCTGTTGTTGTTCCTTTTTCGCCTCTAAATGGAGATGTTCCGCCATCAGGCCAAGTGAACTTTTCTGCACCATTATCCGTTGAATAAATAACAATGGTATTGTCAGCAATTTTTAGATCATCTAACTTATCGAGTAAAATACCCACTTGATCATCATGCTCTAACATGCCATCGGCCGTTAGGCCTATGCCTGACTTACCACGATATTTTTCTTGTAAACGCGTCCATACATGCATACGAGTTGAGCTATGCCATATAAAGAATGGTTTTTTAGCTTTATGGGCTTTATCAATAAATTTTAATGTACCAGCTAGAAACTCTTCATCAGCTGTTTCCATACGTTTACGCGTCATAGAACCTGTGTTTTCTATTTTTCCATCGGCAAAAGAATGGATAACACCGCGAGGACCATATTTTTTATGGAATTCTTTATCTTTAGGGTAATAATAGGTTTCAGGCTCTTCTTCAGCATTTAAGTGATATAAGTTACCGAAAAACTCATCGAAACCATGATTGGTTGGCAAATGTTTATCTTGATCGCCTAAATGGTTTTTTCCAAATTGTGCCGTCATGTAACCTTTTTCTTTTAAAAGATCAGCAATGGTAGGTGTCCAATCCGGAATACCATGGTTCGAGCCAGGCATTCCAATAGTTAATAGGCCAGTTCTAAATGGTTCTTGACCTAAAATAAACGAAGCACGCCCAGCAGTACAACTTTGTTGTGCATAATGATGAGTGAATAAAGCACCTTCATCAGCAATTCTGTCGATGTTTGGGGTTTGATAGCCCATCATACCTTGGTTATAAGCACTGATGTTGTAGTAGCCAATATCATCGCCCCAAATAGCTAATACATTAGGTTTAGCTTTATTGGTTGTGGCTGCTGCACTGGTGGCAAGGGCAAGCATACCTACGCCTAGTGCAAACTTCTTAAGCGGATTATTCATTTTCATAGTAGTCCTTTTATTTACGGTCAGAATTCTAATTATTATGGTGAAAAATACGATGATGCTATTTCACTTATTCATTGATATTCACAGGCGATAAACATAAATGTTGCGTAAACGTGCGAAATTATCTCGCCGTGTAGTGGCTTACAATATAGCTTTTCAATGTCGATTTAGATTAAGTATCAGTTGTGAATAAGTCGACATTGAATGCGTTTTACTGATACTTAGTCATGTGGTGACGCTTTGTTATTGCTACATTATATTAACTCGGTTAACATTTAAGTATGCAATTTCCGAAAGGATTTAGTTATAGTTAGTGCGATAAATCAATCGATTGGCTTATTGAAAAGGACTCTAGGCAAGCAATGGATTTTAAAAAATTAATTCTCAATAATAACAAGGTAAGAGGTATGACGACCTCTGATATTGATGAATTAGCTCAATTTCAAGTGAATAAAAACCGTCGTTATACCCAATTGTATGCAGGGAAGTTGCAAGGCGATTATCTGGAAATTAATTTAGGAAAATTACAAGTTTTTCGTGAAAAACTCAATGTGGGAGCACTAATAGAAGCAACACCCGCGAGTAACTTTGTACCATTTGCTGCTTTGCTTTCGAATAATGATGATTCAAAGTTTTGTGGTAAACATATTGAACAAAATGCGATTCTCCAAGCCACTGGTGGCGATTGGGATGTAAACTTTAAAAACAACTTGAATGTTATTGCTGCTGTCTTTGATAGAGAAACATTTGCCCGCGATATTGAATTATTGACTGATCAAGAAATTCCAAATGACTGGTTAGTGAGTAAAGCCTGCCTGACAGAACCCCTTGCATTAACTCAATATGCGACAGGGGTGAATAATATTATTAACCTAATACAAGCAAAACCAGAGGTTGTAAAAACCGAAAATTCATTGCGTATGATAAATGATACTATTTTAAAGCTGGCTTTTAATGTGCTTAAAGTAACAACGCCATGTTATGAGAAACGAGTAAACCAATCAAAACGTAGTGAAGGTGTACGTCAAGTTATGGACTACTTGCACAGTTATGGAGAAAGTGTGCCCACAATTCCAGAGTTGTGCAAAATAGCCAAATTGAGTGAGCGAAATCTTCAATACGGTTTTAAAGAGTACTTAGGCGTGACACCAATACGTTATTTAAGGTTGTTTCGCTTAAATGGTGTAAGGCGTGATTTGTTATTAAGTCAATGTGATAAAAATAAAGTAGTCGATGTGGCACTCAATTGGGGCTTTATTGAATTAGGTCGTTTTGCAAGTGAGTACCGTCAACTCTTTCACGAGTTACCTTCTGCAACGCTAAGGAAAGCGAGTTAATTTCATAAAATAAAACTTTAGATTTACTTGTGTCTTATTAAATCGGTTTAACCTAGAGAAATTTCCCCGCATGGTACGTCAGTCTGTGCCCGTCGAAGAACAATACCAATATATTTTCTTGATTATTTAGCATGTTACGGAAATTGCATATTATTCAACAAGGTAACATGGTAATTTAGTGAAAATATTTGTGCCTAATAAGGCTACTTTCATTGAGCACATTATTGCGCCAAGCATTGATGGTGTTTGTTCCGTTATAGCAATAAGTTGTTAAGTTAGTTTGTACAAATTTATAATTATTTCATATTTTCAAAGTGTTAATTAGCAGGTAATAAAGGACTATTAAAAATGATAACAGTGAAAACAAACAAGAGAAGTTACCTTGGCGTGGTATTAACTACAGCAGCGATTTTAAGCTGCAACGTCGCATTTGCCAAAGTAGATAAGCCAAAACTCATTTTACAAATTACAGTCGATCAATTACGTGGGGATATGCCAGCCGCCTATTTAGATAAAATGGGGAAAGGTGGCTTTAGATATCTACTCGATGAAGGCATAGTTTATAAGGATGCACATCATAATCACGCTAACACTGAAACTATTGTTGGGCATGCAACTCTCGCTACAGGAGCCTTGCCAGCAGTACATGGTATGATAGGTAATGTCTGGTTTGATGATAAGTTGCAGCGTTTAGTTTATAACGTTGAAGATGCCGATTATCCATTGTTATCAGCGAATGCCGGGGTTAATCAAAAAACAGAAATTGACCCCACTCAGCGTACGGCAAAATCTTCTGGTCGCTCACCCAATAATATCCAAGTGTCTACCTTTAGTGATGAATTAAAAATTGCATCGAACGGTAAGGCTAAAGTTTTTGCTGTGTCAGTGAAGGACCGTGGCGCTATCTCTATGGCAGGGCATATGGGCAAAGCTTTTTGGTTTTCTAAAAAATCAGGAGAGTTTGTTACCAGCGAATATTATTATGATAAGTATCCCGAATGGGTATCAAAGTGGAATGAAGCAAAACCCACCAAAAAATATCATCAAAAGACGTGGCAATTAAGCCAAGCTCAAACGAAGTATGTTTTTGCAAAACAAGATGATCAGGCATGGGAAACCAAATTTCCCGGTTTTGGACGAACTTTCCCGCATCAATATGGTGATATGGCTAATGCCTACTTCAATACTTTTCTTACCTTAAGCCCTGCTGGGGATGAGCTCACCTTAGACTTTGCTAAAGCTGTAGTAAACAATGAGCAATTAGGCCAGAACGAAGTGACTGACTATTTATCAGTAAGTTTCTCATCAACTGATTATGTTAGCCATATTTTTGGGCCTTCCAGTTTAGAAGCTGAAGATAATATGCTGAGGTTAGACAGTACCTTAGCCAAGTTACTTACCTTTATTGATAAAAAAGTAGGATTAGAAAATACTCTTATTGTCTTAGCTGCGGATCATGGAGCGGCCGAAGTGCCTGCTTATTTATCATCTCTGGGCATGAAAACTAAAGTCGTTGCGCCCAAAGAATGGGATAAAGCGCCCAGCATGAAAGCACTTAAGAAACAGTTCGGTTTTGATAAAGCGCTTATTAAAAGCTATTTTCACCCGTACATTTATCTCGATCGAGACTTAATTGCTAAACGTAAACTCTCGCTTGAACAAGTTCAAAAAGCGGTAGCCATGGAAGTTTCAAAATTTGATGGTGTTGCGCTTGCTGTCACTAGCTCTGATATCGAAACAGGTAATACCCCACAAGATTATTTGCATACCTTAGTGGTTAATAATCACAGCCAGAATCGTTCTGGTGATGTCTATGTAGTGCTTGAAGCCCACCGTTTTGTTGCGGATATGGAAGGTTTAACCGTTGCTGCAACTCATGGCTCACCTTGGGGTTATGATACTTTTGTACCACTAATCTTTGCAGGCTTTGGAATTGATGATGATACAGTCTATGACCGCGTAAGCACTACGGATATTGCCGTGACATTATCGGCAATACTGGGTATTAAAGCGCCGTCTGGTGCGCAAGGGAAAATACTGGAAAAGGTACTTGATACGGATTAGTGCTGAAGGTTGACGTTATGCATTATTCTTTCGAGTAAGTCTTAATAAAGTATATATTGAATGAATAAGCAGAATAACTTGGTCGTTATTCTGCTTATTTTATTTTAACAAGATATAGGTTGACTGTAATTACAAGAACAGCATTCATTTTAAGGAAAATGAACTGTTTAATTCAAACTAATGATTTTAATGATTAGGCTAAATTCACTTTCTAATTTAAAATTAAAGTTTTACCGCAAAAGAAATGTCATGCGCCGATCTAGTTACCCCGACCAAGAAGTCAGTTCTATCAACTGGCAAGCATTTAAACTTATCTTACCTTACCTATTTGAATATAAAAAACGTATTGCCTTTGCTTTATCATGCTTAGTATTAACGAAAGTAGCCAGCGTTTACTTGCCTTTTATACTAAAAGATATTGTTGATACCTTAGACGGTAATAATGCAAGTGACGCGTCCGCTTTATTAATTGTGCCTTTGGGTTTGGTCGCGGCGTATGGCTTAGTTAGATTGTCGATAGTTGTGTTCGCTGAAATAAGAGACACACTCTTTGGTCGAGTGACAGAACGGGCAATAAGGCGTATTGGCTTAAAAGTCTTTCGTCACCTTCATTCGCTTGATTTAGATTTTCACCTAAATAGGCAAACGGGTGGTTTGTCTCGTGACATTGACCGAGGTACTTCGGGTATTAATTTCTTAATGCGCTTTATGGTCTTTAATATTGTGCCAACCTTGCTAGAAATAGTGATGGTGATTTCTATTTTATTCGTTAAATACGGCATATGGTATGCGGTAATAACACTTTCCTCGATTGTTACCTACATTGCATATTCAGTTTTTGCGACTGAGCTTCGAACACGTTATGTTCGTGCGGCTAATATTGCCGATTCTTCAAGCAATACCCGTGCTATTGACAGTTTACTCAATTATGAAACCGTGAAGTATTTCACCAATGAAGAATTTGAAGCACAAGCATATGACCAGCAGCTTGCAACTTGGGAGCAGGCTAAAGTTAAGAACCGTTTATCGCTATTTGCGCTAAATGGCGGACAAGCACTTATTATTGCCATAGCAATGACGGTCATGTTGGCACTGGCGGCGAATGATGTTGCAGCAGGGATAATGACACTTGGAGATTTTGTGTTAATCAACGCTTTTATGATGCAGTTATTTATGCCGCTTAACTTTTTAGGTTTTGTCTATCGAGAAATTAAAGGCTCACTGGCAAACATTGAGAATTTATTTGGTTTATTAGCTAAGGCACCTAAGGTAGAAGATGTTCCTAATGCAGCGATGTTAAATTTGGCAGAGCAGGGGGATCATTCAAATAATCTAGCCAGTATTGTATTTAATAATATTACTTTTGCCTACAATACTAAGCGGTCTATCATTAAAGGGATTTCTTTCACTGTTAATGCCGGTGAAAAAGTTGCTGTGGTTGGACAAAGTGGTTCGGGAAAATCTACCTTAGTGAAGTTATTGTTTCGCTTTTATGATGTCCACTCCGGCAATATCAATATTAACGGGCAAGATATCAGTCAAGTAAGCCAACAGTCACTACGAAGCCATATAGGTATTGTCCCGCAAGATACCGTGCTGTTTAATGATACCTTATTTAACAATGTACAGTATGGTTGCCCAACCGCCAGTAAGGATGAAGTCTTAAAGGCCATCGAACTTGCACATTTATCTGAATTTATTAGCAGTTTGCCAGATGGGTTAGATACGGTCGTGGGAGAGCGAGGCCTAAAACTTTCAGGTGGTGAAAAACAGCGAGTAGCCATAGCCAGAACCATCTTAAAAAACCCACAAATATTGGTATTTGATGAGGCGACATCTTCTCTTGATAGTCACTCAGAACAGGCTATCTTAACAGCAATTAATGAAGTCGCTAAAAGTAGAACTAGTTTGGTAATTGCTCATCGTTTATCAACCATTATTGATAGTGATAATATTATCGTGATGAGTCATGGGGAAATAGTGGAGCAAGGTAATCATCAACAATTACTTGCCCTTAAAGGGCAGTACAGTCACATGTGGAAATTACAGCAATCATAGTGCATTAAGCTGTGAACGAATAACAATAAACAGTAGTGTTAGAGAAAACAATTATGAACAAAGATGCACAGCATATAGAAAACCAATATTCATCAGTTGAAGTTGACGCAACAAAACAATGGTTAGATGAAATTATTATCGGACTCAATTTTTGTCCGTTTGCGAAAAAAGAATTTGTTAATAATACCATTTGTTATCATAGGTCTGAGGCTGAGCAAATTAAACCTGCTTTGCACACCTTGATAGAACAATGCCATTATCTACAAGAGCATGATGAGATAGAAACAACTTTAGTCATTTTTGCCGAAGGATTTCGCAGTTTTGATCGGTACCTTGATTTAGTTGATTATGCCAATGATTTACTGATCGAATCTGGGTTTGAAGGCATATTTCAACTTGCAAGTATGCATCCAGAATATTGTTTCTCTGGCGATGATTTTGATGATGCCACTAATTTTACTAACCGATCACCTTATCCAATGCTGCATATTATAAGGGAAGAAAGTATGGCAAAAGTCTTAGCTATTTATAAGGAACCTGAAAAAATACCAGAACAAAATATGGCGTTAGCAGAGCAAAAGGGCAGTAACTACTTTCAAAACGTATTAAAGCGAATTCATCAAGCTCATCCACAAAAATAATGGATATTAGCAAAATACACTTAGAAAGTTTTGACACTATAGAGAGATAACCAAACAACACGCTAAATTACCTTTGGTTAACGGCATTGGTTGGTTGAAACTTATACACTGTTTGTTCGTTATTTAACATGTATAGGTTAGCGTATGAAAACCAGTTACCACGGCAAAGAATATCGTTTTAATTGTTTTGAAGAACTCTGGGCGTTTTATCGCGTTATCTTAGTGCAACAATCTATCGAGAAAATAGCAATTAGTAGTTAATTGCTTACACCATTAACATATAATTTTTGTAGTCTCATGTCGCGAAATTAAAATTCTAAGGTAAAATAATGTACTTTTCATAAAAACGTTTGTTGAAATATGCAAGTTTTAGAACAATTTTTACTTATCGCTATGGTCCACTTTTTGGCTGTAGCAAGTCCCGGCCCCGACTTTGCGCTTATTTTAAAACAAAGTATACGATACAATCGTCGCGTTGCTATTTATACTAGCTTTGGTATTGCTGCGGGCATTATTGTACACGTTACTTATTCCTTGGTTGGTATCGGTCTGTTAATTGCCAGTGATGAGCGTTTATTTACCGCATTAAAATATATCGCGGCAAGTTATTTTTGTTATATAGCTTGGCACTGTCTGCGAGCTAAAAATCCTGAAAAGGAATCTCCACTCCCTGATCACCAAAAGTCTGATGATAAGTCATTATCTCAGAATGAACCGAGCAACTTAGCTGCATCCGTTGATAATCAATCGGCTAAAAAAGCTTTTTTAAATGGTTTTTTAATTAATGCCTTAAATGTTAAAGCAACGCTGTTCTTTGTTAGTTTATTTTCTGTCGTCATTGCCCCAGAAACACTAATGAGTATTAAAATTGCTTATGGTGTTTATTTAGTTGCAGCCACTGCCGCATGGTTTTGCTTCCTGTCCTATATGCTAACGCAAGATAAAGTGCGGTACGTATTACAACGTAAAGGTTATATTCTTGATCGCCTTATGGGCGTGATTTTATTATTTTTGGCGATCCAACTGGTATTAAGTGATCTCACTTAAGTACTATTTTTTATTAACCTTACGTAATTCTTGTCAAATTGCTGTTAAATTGAGCAGAGAGCAATCTGTTTTCATTTCCAGTATAATAGGCTACAAATGCAGTATTAATGAATTAAAAAGGGTTAGCTTTGCCAGAAGAAAATATAATTGTATCCATTGGTGGTAGTGTTGAGCGTGCTGTAAAAGGTGAATACTCAATTGATGTTAAGGCTATTTTAACTGAGGCATGGCAGCAAACATTGCAGTCAAGAATGTCTATTAACATAGCGCTGATTTTAGTGTCAGTGTTTGGCATGATAGTCTCCTTTATTTCCAGCAGTTTTTTTGGTGGCATTGAACTAGTTATCAATGATCCGGAGTTACTGCAATTGATAAATGTTATCGTAACAATTGCCGTTTGGCCTTTTATGGCTGGTATTGAAATGATGGGCGTGTTCCACGCAGTTAAAAAACCAACGCGAAGTAAAATGATTTTTTCGTTTTTACATCGTGGCAGCTGGGTTGCTTTGTGCGCACTCTTAACGTCTCTATTGATTGGTATTGGTTTTCAACTCTTCATAATACCGGGTATCTTTTTAGCCGTTCTTCTGTCATTAACTATTCCTTTAGTGGTAGAGAAAAGACTGACCCCAGTGCAAGCTATTGTTTTATCTGTTAAAGCATTACGCTTTAAGATAGTTTCCCTATTAGTTATATTTTTAGTACTATTTCTTACCCTAATTGCTTTAACTTTTCCAATTGCATTATTAATTGAGTCGAGTTTTGCTCCGCTCGCTATTATGTTATTTTTATTTGGCTTATCTTATTTAGCTCCCTGGTATTACAATATTAAGGGCGTCTTGTATCGTGAGATATTTGGTGTTTTTATGGAACAAAAAAATGTTGAAAATGGTTTAAGCCATTCTGCTAATAGCGACTCTGATCAGAATGGTTCAGATGATACTTTTTCTGCTTAATTTTCATCATAAATAAGGAATTTTTATGAAAACAAAGTTATTCATTAGCTCTATTTTATGCCTTGCGTTAGTAATAGCAATAGTTGCCCCTTTTACTTTTTTAGTACCTAAACCTTTAGTTGCTGTAGATGAAGTTGCAGTTGCAGCTGCACCCGAAGCTGATAAGGTTGTGGCTCAAGTTGTTGAAAAAGTGAAGGTAATAGAAAAACCTTTGCATCAGATAGATTTACCTGATTTTGGTGCTATTTATGATATTCCAACTAAAAAACGACAATTCTTTGCTTTTATTCGCCCAGCCATTGAAACTAAAAATAATGAATTAGCCGAGGAAAGATCGAAACTTGAGTATTGGCATGAGCAGATATCGCTTGGTTTAGGTCTTACCGTTGAGGAAGAAAATTCATTGCAAAGGCTCATTAAGGCTTATCGAATTAATAAGGAAGCTTCAACCTTACAACAAATCAATGATTTGTTGGTGCGAGTTGACGTGATTCCAACGTCATTAGTGTTAGTGCAAGCTGCCAATGAGTCTGCGTGGGGAACTTCACGTTTTGCCCGCATAGGTTTGAACTTTTTTGGTATTTGGTGTTATCGAACGGGCTGTGGCATGGTACCTGGGGGACGAAATACGGGCGCTAAGCATGAAGTCGCAGCATTTCAAAGTGTTGAAGCTGCCGTTTCTGGCTATTTTAATAACATAAATAAGCATAATGCTTATCATGTATTTAGAACGATCCGTGCAGAATTAAGAGCACAAGACCAGCCACTTGATGCCGAGATCCTAGCAACGGGTTTATTACCCTATTCTGAACGTGGTGCACAGTACGTGTTAGATTTAACCGATATGTTAAGACATAATCAACGTTACTTTATCAAACCGGGTATTGAACAGACAGCTTCGGCAGAGTAAGGAATTAGAATTTCTCGGTAAGTAGTACTTTACTTTTGCAGGGGAAAATAATCTAGAAAAACGATCAAATTAACAACGGCCAATGTCATAAACATTGGCCGTTTTTAGTTGTACTGTTGCTTTCTAAACAGTTGACAGTTAATCAAATAGCTAGCAATTATTTTACTTCAACTACATTGAGTTGCTGATCAGTATTAAGGTGAACTTTACGAGATAAGTTGTCAGGTGTTTCAAGCACCGCTTCATCGAAGGCTGTATCACCGCCATTAATAATACCTGATGTACTGTTAATGCTCTTAAAATCAAATAACTCGCTGTCACACAAATGAGAAGGAACAACGTTTTGCATAGCGGTGAACATAGACTCAATTCTGCCTGGAAATTGGTCATGCCAGTCATTTAACATACGTTTTATATTTTGTCTTTGCATGTTTGGCTGAGAGCCACACAAGTTACATGGAATAATAGGAAATTGTTTAAATTCACTGTACTGAATAAGCTCACTTTCTTTACAAAAAGCTAACGGGCGTATAACCACATGCTCACCATTATCTGAGACAAGTTTTGCTGGCATTGCCTTCATTTTACCGCCATAAAACATATTCAACATTAGAGTTTCAATCATGTCATCACGATGATGGCCAAGTGCTATTTTAGTCGCACCAATATTTTTAGCTGCTTTGTATAATACTGCTCGACGTAATCTAGAGCACAAGCTACAAGTTGTTTTACCTTCAGGTACTTTGTCTTTAACAATACCATAGGTATTTTCTTCAATAATATGATATTCGATACCAAGTTTATTGAGGTACTCAGGTAAAATATGCTCAGGAAAGCCAGGTTGTTTTTGATCTAAATTAACAGCAATGATGTCAAAATGAATAGGAGCAGATTCTTTTAATCGCATAAGAATACTAAGCATGGCATAACTGTCTTTACCACCAGATAAGCACACCATCACTTTGTCGCCATCTTCAATCATATTATATTGCGCAATGGCTTGACCAACATTACGTCTGAGTTTCTTTTCTAATTTTGTAAATTGTGTTTTTTGAGTTGACGATAGTTTTGTTGTGGGTAAGGTTAGCTGTGCTTCTGTCATGTTCTTTACTTTATTGAAGGGAATTAACGGCGAGAATTATAGCAGTTTGATAATATCAATTGTACTAATGAAGTGATCATTTTTAGATAGTTTACATATTTAATAATTTCATTACCTTCAACCTAAAAAATCAGTAATTACTTAACTTTTTTCATATAAACCTCACGATTTACCTCGATTTTAGGTGCACCGAGATTGAACAAGCTGATTGATAGTGCTGCAAATAATGTAAAAGCCATCTTTTAGGCACGGCCAGCGTGACAAAAGCTCCTTGAATATGTGCAAACATAATCTAAGGAGCAAGTGTTACTTTCTATCCGTTAAGTAGATGATATAAGAGTCCTTTTTTTTATCACTAATTGGCTGGCTGTTATTGAAATTTGTTAATGCCCTGTTTAATTCAAGAAAAGACTCATGCATCATTCGTGATATTCGAATGCAGGAATCGACTGGGTTTTTGGCCAACTGCCTTTGTGCATCTATTTGAAATTGTAACCCTTGTAATCGTCGCCGATGATTTCCAGATGTTTGCTCTATGAGTGCGGCAATATTGGCCCTAAGAATTAATTCGAGTTTATCGGGGGAATTTTCAGCTAATTCCCTTAGTATTTTATGGTCTGGGAGGGGATTATTATTCATGGTGAATACCTCATACGATCGCATCTAAGCAGCTACTTTTTCTCATCATCAGTAAAGTATTGACAATAATAAATTGTGCTTCCTTGTAGTAAGTATAGGTCAAATATTACCTTGCCCTAAGATATCTACATTTCTGCGCTGCATTTTGTTGCATGTTTGCAGCCTAAATTGATTACTCAAAAAGCCTGAGAACAGTTGCTAACTTAAGTAAGTTGAACATGAATGAAAGGGAAATCAGTTAAAATTTTGCTGTAGTGGTTAGCACTGTAAACAGTTTGTAAGCCCAGCATTTCTTGATGAGGCTGGTGGACTCGAGAGATATATTGAACAAGCTGAGAGGTACTAAACAGAAAAAATACACTAATATCCTATACTAACAATATGAATTGATTACTTTTGTATATTAATGCTTGAGTTGTTAGTCCAGTTAACAGTTAAATATATCCATTAAGGTACAGTCTACATATTGTACTAATATGCTTGTAGGATAGATTATGAGACCAGATGAAGAATATGTTCTTGCGACCCTAGCATCAAAATTCGGTGGTAAATATATCGATGGTGAAGACCCGCCAGACGGTTATTTGCTAATAAATGACCGGAGAATTGCTGTAGAGGTTACCAAACTGGTTGAGCACATTAATGAAAATGGAAAACGACGCTCAAGGTTGGCAGACGATGTGCCAATCTCTAATGTTGTCGAGCAGTTAAATGAAGAAATTGGCAATTTAATTCCTAAAAATCGATGGATTCATCTTGTTATTCCGAGTCCTATTAAGAGGATCAATGAATTTAAAAAAGAACTGACCCGAATAATTCTCAATATGATTGCAACTAAGACACATGATGCAGTGATAGACATTTTAGGCTATGTAGTATCAATCAATTTATATAAATGCCAACACCCACCAAAGAAAAAAGTGATTCAATCAATCGCCACTAAATTTGCCTCGACAAACATTCAGGAAAACACACAATTCTTATTAGAAAACAGGATCGTCATCAAGAATCAAAAATGCAATGCTCATACTAATGGTGATGCAGATGAATATTGGCTAGCACTCTTTAACACTTATTGCATGGCCGATGTAGAATCATACCGGGGAGCCTATGACTTATTAAAATTAGAACATAATTTTAATAAAATCTACCTAATTGATGGATACCGACGTGTATATAAATTGTACTGAGCATAAACGTCAATCAAAAACGGATTGAGTAATAGTAGTGGTGTACTCATCGATATAGTTTGTAAGTATTCAGACCAGAGATATTTTGATGAAGGTATTAATTAGACAACCTTTTAAAGCGGAACAAATTACAGTTAACGTGTTTCTTCTTTACCAAGTTTAAGTAATCATTTTTTGCCTCTACATGAGGCATTAGACAGCTAAGTAATTAACATCACTATCACAGAGCAGTGAGTTGTTAACTCATATCTTGATTTTTACACACAAAAAAACCGCTAATTAAGCGGTTTTTTTGTTTTATATGGTGCGCGGTAAGTGATTCGAACACTTGACAACTCGCAAGTCAGGCGAGGACTCTACCACTGAGCTAACCGCGCAGATGTTGATAACTCAACGAGCGCTATGTTAGCTTTTGGTTAACCACCTTGCAAGTAGTTTTGTACAATTCATTTGAAAACAAGTTTGTTTGCTGGTTAATTCAGCAATGTGGCCAAAAGTCGTGCTAGTCATCTATTTTGCAAGATAAAATTTCTATCAAGTGGACACTTTTTTTAAAATTAGGCTGTCACTTCTAATACGTTGCTGGATTACTTTTAAGCGCCAAGCGAGTAAAATTGCCGCTGTGGTTAAGCCAACGATAAAGCCAATCCAGAAACCATATGGTCCAATTCTTGGAACAATCCAATCTGTGATGCCTAAAATCAAACCCACGGATAAACCGACCAGCCAATATGAAATAAAGGTTATATATAATATAGATTTAGTGTCCTTGTAACCACGTAAAGCACCGGCAGAAACAACTTGAATAGTATCTGAAAATTGATAGATTGTGGCCAGTAGCATCAAACTAGCTGCCAGTTCAATCACAGGCGCTTCAGTGCTGTATATCCCTGCAATTTGAGTTCTGAAAACTACAGTTATCAATGCAGTAATACACGCAAGAGATAATCCTAGAATTATAGAGTACAAGGTATAGTCTCTTGCTTGTTTAAAGTTTTTGTTACCAACAGCAAAGCCGACTTTAATGGTCGTAGCCATTGCAATACTCAAGGGGACCATGAATACTAAACCCGTAAAATTTAAGGCGACTTGATGGCTTGCGACTACTTGTGCACCAAAAGGGACCAATATGATAGCAACAATGGCAAACAGGCTTACCTCAAAAAGAAGTGACAACGCAATCGGAATGCCTAAGCTGAGTATGGCTTTTATTTCTACCAATACAGGCCAATAAAATGCACTAAATAAGTTTGCTTGTTTTAGCACCTTAGAGTAATAGCAGTAAATAAGCATACTGATAAACATTGACCAGTAAACTAAAGCCGTTGCTAAACCACAACCAGCACCGCCTAAAGCAGGCATGCCAAATTTTCCATAGATAAAAATGTAGTTAGCAGGGATGTTGACCAGCAAACCAATGATGCTGATTAGCATCGTTGGTTTAGTATAAGAAAGTCCTTCAGAGTAATTTCTTAGTACAAGATATAAACAATACCCAGGTGCTCCCCAAACAATAAAGCCTAAATAATCAAGCATTAATGCTTCAAGATTACCTTCTAAAGTAATTAGTGGCGAGATTATGGGGGTGAGAAAGTAGTACAGTACTATCAATGATAAACCTAATACTAAAGAAATCCATGCCGTTTGATACGTCTGCTCGACTATATCGGCATATTTTTTGGCACCAGCAAGTTGAGAAACAATTGCAGAAAGTGCCATTATCAACCCATAAATAGTTAATATTAAAGGTAACCAAATACTATTGGCCACAGCCACAGCAGCTAAATCAGTCGCACTGACTCGGCCAGCCATAACAATATCGACAAAACCCATTAAGTTCTGAATTAATTGCGCGATCAAAATGGGATAAGTGAGTTTTAATAAGCTTTTACTATGGGTGAAGAAGTCAGCTAAGTTCATGTTGTCGGTTACTTTAATAAATAAGGGGGAAAAGTGAAGTTTTTTGCGGCGTTAATTTTCAAGCATCATAGATGAGATAACCTAAGCTGACAAGGCAAAAGATGTCTTAGAAAGTAAAGTAAGCGGGCTTTTTACTAGTACGGTTTATTTAGCTGCAAGTAGAGTGACTTAAGTGAGATTAGAATACTTGCTCATCGTCACTGTCTACTGTTAATTGAATTTTTTTTCTATATTCATCAACATGTAAGTTGTAGTGAATTTCCATACAGCAAGAAGGGCATTCATCGTAATAATCTTGATCACCAGCAGAAGCATCTACGGTGGCGTGCAAGTGATGACCACAATGAGGGCAAGTAATGCGTTTTTCACTGAGTTTATTAGACATATAGCCTCCATAAATTAGTAAATGATTTCATATAGTGATTTCAAATTAGTATAACTATTTTTAGCTAAATAACTAAAAGTAACTATCAATCCTTTTCATTTAACGACATATCAAATTGTCGCTTATTAATGTAATGGCAATGACATGATTCTCGACAATATGGCCCTAGCTTGATCGATATAAATGCCACCAAAGATATTCGCATGATTTAAAATATGATAAAAATTATAGACTAACTTTCTTTGGCCGTAACCTTCATCTAAAGGGTATTCTGCTTGATAGCCATGATAAAAATCATCTGGGAAATGGCCAAAAAGTTCGGTCATAGCAATATCAACTTCTCGATCGCCGTAATAGCAAGCAGGATCAAATATCATGGCTTGTTCACCAGAAAACCCCGTATTCCCTTGCCACAAATCACCGTGAACTAAACAAGGTGTTGCGTGGTGATGAAGTAATGCATCGTGACAAACTTGGGTAATATGCTCAATGTTACCCAGCATTATGGAACGTTCGGACAGCAATTGTAATTGCCATGCAATGCGTTGGTCAGAAAAAAAAGTTGTCCAGTTACTGCTCCAGTGGTTCGGCTGAATGGTACTACCGATGAAGTTATCATGTTGCCAACCGAATTGGCCATGGCGAGTTTCATAGTGCATTTGAGCGAGCTGTTGGCCCAGTTGATACCAAAGCACAGGTTTTGCTCTACTAAAGTCAATATAATTGAGTATCAAAAAACTCTTATTTAAACTCGTACCTATACCCGTTACTTTTGGACTGGCGATGTGAGCTAAGCTATTAAGTTGTTTTAATGAATAGGCTTCAGCTTGGAAGTTTTCTAAATAGTCTTTATTGTTGATCTTTAGAAAATAACTACGATAGCCATCACTTATCTTAAAAGATAAATTGGGCGCTGGCTCTTTATTATCATATAAACCAGTGAATGAAGAGGTTGCAGCACCTCTTGTTGATATTTCTTGTTTTTCTGAAATATAAAATGGATTCCCGGTTTCAACGCTAATGGCCTGTTCAATGCAATGCCACATAGTTATCTCCAAGAGTAATTATATTTTCTTTAGTATAGCTGCTTTCCCACAGAGTGTAGTCTTGGTAGAGATAATTTATTTCCTTAGAATTACTCGTCTGATTGAGTCTCTAAATATTGGATTTTATTGGTAACACCATCCCATTTTTTTGCTTGGTTTAAAGGCGGCTTTACTTCAGTAATTCTCGGCCAATGTTTCGATAATTCAGCATTAAGCTCAATAAACGCTTGCTGGTCTGCAGGGACTTCATCTTCTTGATAGATTGCATCAGCTGGGCATTCAACAGGGCAGAGGTCACAATCGATACAATCATCAGGGCTAATCACAAGAAAATTAGGACCTTCATAAAAAGCATCAGCAGGGCACACTGCGACACAGTCAGTGTATTTACATAATATACAGTTATCGGTTACTACAAATGCCATAAGGTTATTTAAAATCATTAATATTTGTCTTAATAGTGGTGTGGATCATACCTTTGTTGAGAGCAATTTCAATCTCTTGTTTCTAAAATGATAGCGTACAGGTAAAATAGTGAAAAATATTACTCTTCCTATGCTGGTATCTCAAAGAATGATTCGTTTAACCAATATCAAACTTGCACTTGACCATCAAGCGCACGAGCTTGAACAAGCTATTTTAACTAAGTTATCAATTAACGCAGAGCAGTTAATTAACTATACCGTGTTTAAACGTGGTTATGATGCGCGTAAAAAAAATAGTATCTTCCTGATTTATACCCTTGATGTTGAAACCAATGTAAATGAAGAGCTTCTTGCAACGTTTAATGATGATGCTCAAGTAAAAGCAACCCCCGATATGGCCTACAAATTTGTCAGCCAAGCACCAAGTAACCTTAAAAATCGTCCTGTCGTTATTGGTATGGGGCCATGTGGTTTATTTGTTGGTTTAGTACTTGCGCAGATGGGGTTTAAACCGATTATATTAGAACGTGGTCAAGAAGTAAGACAACGTACTAAAGACACGTTTGGCTTTTGGCGTAAAAAAATACTAAATACTGAGTCTAATGTGCAGTTTGGCGAAGGAGGTGCGGGTACCTTTTCTGACGGCAAGCTTTATAGTCAGGTAAAAGATCCTAAGCATTACAGTCGAAAAGTTTTGCATGAGTTTGTTGATGCAGGTGCACCGGAAGAGATTTTGTACGTAAGTAAGCCCCATATTGGCACGTTTAAATTAGTGACCATGGTTGAGCAAATGCGAGCTAAAATCTTTGAATTAGGTGGTGAAGTGCGATTTAACCAGCGAGTTGATAACATTCATTTTACCGATGTTGATGGTAATGAGCGCACTACCCAGGGCATTGAAGGTTACCAAAATAAAAAAGTAACTGGCTTAACGCTGTCAAGTGGCGAGCATATTGAAACCAATCATATTGCGCTGGCTATTGGCCATAGTGCTCGTGATACCTTTAAAATGTTATTTGATGAAGGCGTTTACATAAAAGCAAAGCCTTTTTCAGTTGGATTTCGTATAGAGCATGAGCAGTCAGTTATTGATGAGGCGCGTTTTGGTAAAAATGCAGGAAATGAAATTTTAGGGGCTGCCGACTATAAGTTAGTGCACCATTGTAAGAATGGTCGCTCAGTTTATAGTTTTTGTATGTGTCCAGGTGGGACGGTTGTAGCCGCGGCCTCTGAAGAAGGGCGTCTTGTAACTAATGGCATGAGCCAATACTCCCGTCATGAACGTAATGCCAATAGTGCTATTGTGGTTGGTATTGAACCAGAAGATTTCGTCACGAGTGAGTTTGCCTCGACCCGGGATTATGTACTTGCAGGTATCGATTTTCAGCGCAAATTAGAAGAAAAAGCGTTTAAACTTGGTGGAGAAAACTACGATGCACCGGTACAACTTGTTGGAGACTTTCTTGCTGGACGTAAAAGCGGCGAGCATGGCAGTGTGACACCTTCATATAAACCTGGTGTCACTTATTGTGATTTAAGTGAAACCTTACCGGATTATGCGATAGCCGCGATTCGAGAAGCATTGCCTGCTTTTAATAAAAAAATTAACGGTTTTTCCATGTCTGAAGCTACTTTAACGGCAGTAGAAACAAGAACATCATCCCCGATACAAATAACCCGTGATAAAGAGACGTTGCAAAGTCTTAATACACAAGGCTTATATCCTGCTGGTGAGGGGGCAGGTTATGCAGGTGGAATATTATCTGCTGGCATCGATGGTATTAAAATTGCTGAAGCAATAGCCTTATCTATTACTGCAGAGCAATAACTTCAGATAACTTTTGTGGTTCAGCTCTAGTGTAGTTAAGGCTTGCTAGTTGAAGGTATTACTGATAATTCAGTAATACCTTTTATCGTTTTATGCTGCCACTTTTCTTGCGGCAATTGTCGTCTAATATTTCGCATACTTTTCCAAATAGATTTCAATGCTAAGTGGTCAGCTAGCCATTTCGGTGTATCTCCGCGTCCGTCTGCGATAAACACATATTCAATTGAAACTTTATGACCTTCACCTTTTGATAACTTGGGTATTATTTTCCAATGGGCACTATGGGTTTTTACCTGTAAAAACTCTGCTAAATGCTCAATTGTTACAGATGTTGTCTCTTCAAGTGAGATAGGATCAGCATCTGTTAGTTTGATTTCAATACTCAGATCATCATTTTGCCAGTAAGTGGAGTTAAGTATTAATATTCGGGGTCTTAACGGCCATAGTTGGGTGAGCTTTATATAGAAGCTGCTTTCTTCCGTTGAATGTCGCTGAATTATTTTGCTTTCGCTGGCATTGACTAACCATTGTTGTGTGTTATTAACATCTTGTAAAAAAAGTAAAAATCCAGACATGGTCGAATTTACTGTCGTGCTCGCTTTAATTTCTATTAATTTTTTGTCAATTTGGTTATTTATTAAAGCGGGACGATAACTAACGCTTTGCGAGCTATTTTTTTTCCATAACTTCCATGGCACTTGTTCTGCATAGGAAAAGTGTAAACAATTAAATACTAGTAGTGCTATAAAAGTGGATGATTTGTTCACTATATTCAGCTAGTTATTTAAACATATGTCAGTAGTATCACTGATTTTTTGCCAAAGTACTATGCAGAGTTTGTACTGATAACACTATTGTTTATTACAGCGAGATAGTTTTTATAAGGCTAATGTTGACTGTTGTTGAGCTTTTATTAGGTGTATTCAATGCTAATTGTTCAAAGCTTGCTGAAAACCCTTGTTTAATAAGGGCAAGACTTTTACAATCATCAGCAGAAAATCAAATTGTTATTGATAAGAGCGCTATGCTCTTTTTTTAGTTCAGGATGAACGTGATTGCGCAATTGCAGGAAGCAACTGCTGATACCATTATTTTTTAACTATTTAAATTCAAGCGACGCTTAGTATGCGCCGCCACTGATAAGGAAAAACATGCCTGTAATTACTCTCCCTGATGGTTCACAACGCTCTTTTGAACAAGCCGTATCTGTAATGGATGTAGCCCTTGATATTGGCCCTGGTCTTGCCAAAGCAACTATTGCTGGTCGTATCGATGGTAATCTTGTTGATGCCTGTGAATTAATTACTCAAGACGCTTCTTTACAACTTATTACCAGTAAAGATAGTGAAGGGCTTGAGATCATTCGCCACTCGTGTGCGCATTTATTGGGTCATGCCATAAAGCAATTGTACCCTAATGTAAAAATGGCTATCGGTCCAACGATTGAAAATGGCTTTTATTATGACATCGATCTCGATGAATCAATTACCGAAGATGATCTAGTTAAGCTTGAAAAACGCATGACTGAATTAGCGCGTACGGGTTATGAAGTTGTTAAGAAAACAGGCTCTTGGCAAGATGCTTATGATGCTTTCACCGAACGCGGCGAAACATACAAATTAGCTATTCTTGATGAAAACATCGAGAAAACAGATACACCGGCTTTATATCATCACCAAGAATACATCGATATGTGTCGTGGCCCTCACGTTCCAAGTATGCGTCATTGTCATCATTTTAAATTAATGAAGGTGGCTGGTGCTTATTGGCGTGGTAATTCAGACAACAAAATGTTGCAACGAATTTACGGCACAGCGTGGGCTGATAAAAAGCAACTTAAAGCTTATATAGTACGTTTAGCGGAAGCTGAAAAACGTGATCATCGTAAAATTGGTAAAACATTAGATTTATTCCATTGGCAAGAAGAAGCGCCAGGCATGGTTTTTTGGCATAACGATGGTTGGACTATTTATACTGAGCTAGAGAAATTTATTCGTGAAAAATTGCACGAGTATGATTATGACGAAGTTAAAGCACCAATGATGATGGACAGAAGTCTTTGGGAAAAATCAGGTCACTGGGATAAATATGCCGATGGTATGTTTACAACAACCTCAGAAAAGCGTGAATACGCTATAAAACCAATGAACTGCCCAGGTCACGTACAAATATTTAATCAAGGTTTGAAGTCTTACCGTGATTTACCGCTTCGTATTGCTGAATTTGGCTGTTGTCACCGTAACGAACCATCAGGTTCATTACATGGCTTAATGCGTGTACGTGGTTTTACCCAAGATGATGCTCATATTTTCTGTATGGAATCTCAAGTTCAAGCTGAAGTGAAAAAATGTATAGACATGGTTTACGATGTCTATGGTTCATTTGGTTTTGAAGATGTTATTGTTAAATTGTCAACGCGTCCTGAAAATCGCATTGGTAGTGATGAAATTTGGGATAAAGCCGAAGCTGGTTTAGCTCAAGCATTAACAGACAGCGACATTAAGTTTGAATATTTACCTGGTGAAGGTGCTTTTTACGGTCCAAAGATTGAATTTACTTTAATGGATTGTTTAGGCCGTGCTTGGCAATGTGGAACTGTACAACTTGATTTTGCATTACCAGAGCGTTTAGGGGCAACTTATGTTGGTGAAGATAATGAACGTTACATTCCTGTGATGATTCATCGTGCTATTTTAGGATCACTTGAACGCTTTATCGGGATTTTGATTGAAGAATACACTGGCAAGTTTCCGACGTGGTTATCTCCTATTCAAGCAACAATAATGAATATCACTGATAAACAAGCGCCATATTGTGAAAAAATTGTGAAAAAACTAAAAGAAAATGGCTTTAGAGCAAAAATTGACTTGAGAAATGAGAAGATAGGCTTTAAAATCCGCGAGCACACTTTGAAGCGCGTTCCGTATTTATTAGTGGCCGGTGACAAAGAAATGGAATCGGGTGAAATTTCGGTTCGAACTCGAAGTGGTGAAGATTTAGGTAAAATGTCGGTTGAAGACTTTATTAGCAAATTAAGCTGTGAAGTTAGCTCTAGAAGCTAAAACGGATATTACAATAATTTTATTAATCTATATATTAATCCAAGTATAATAATAAATAACTTGGGACAAAGTTCTTTGGAGGAACATGGCTATTAAAGGTGGACAACGAGGCGGGCAGAAAGAGCCAGCACATCGTTTAAATGAGTTGATTACAGGCATCGCAGGTAACGAAGTTCGTTTGATTAAATATGACGGAGAGCCTGGTGGGATCGTCACTTTAGATGAAGCAATGGATCAAGCTGATGAAGCAGGGGTAGACCTTGTAGAAATTAGCCCAACAGCTAAACCTCCTGTTCTTCGAGTCATGGACTACGGCAAGTTTCTTTACGAAAAAAGTAAAGAGCAAAAAGAACAGCGTAAAAAGCAGAAACAAATACAGGTTAAGGAAATTAAATTCCGACCTGGTACAGATGAAGGCGATTATCAGGTAAAGCTACGCAACCTGAAACGCTTTTTAGAAGGCGGCGACAAGATCAAGGTAACATTACGTTTCCGTGGTCGTGAAATGGCCCACCAAGAACTTGGTTTAGATTTGCTAACTCGTGTTAAAAACGATTTAGCAGAAATGACTGTAGTTGAGTTTTTCCCTCGTAGAGCGGAAGGACGACAAATGGTGATGGTTCTAGCCCCTAAAAATAGATAATATTTGGTTTAACAAGTGGATAAGTTTTTATTCGTAGAAATTTATCTCACCAATATTGTCTTTAGCTGGTGATCAAGGCTTAC
>MAAB01038334.1_pt1 | contig 23783 bp, 22 predicted proteins | sample 1115991 | NCBI WGS metagenome assembly MAAB01 (sample SAMN04961124, study PRJNA320927) | seawater metagenome | isolation source: sample BD02T18 sea water enriched with oil for 18 days | place: USA:Gulf of Mexico | collected 2013-07-27
CTATTAGTTAAGACTTACCGAGGCGAAACTAGGTTCGGCGCGCGCGGCGCTCAAAACATTCTGCATCACTTGATTAACCATAAACTCCTGCTCGGATAAGGCTGGGCCAGAGCTTGTCACATTCAGACTGTCATCAGACCACATACCGGTCCGGTCTTCTCTGGGCGAAAAGCCAATATGTTTACGGTAGCAGCGACTAAAATGCGGAGTGGATACAAAACCACAGGCAGATGACACCTCGATAATAGAAAGCGTGGTCTGCTTTAATAACTGTCGTGCCCGATCCAGACGCAATTTAAGGTAGTAGCGCGATGGGGTGCAGTCTAAATAGCGATGAAACAGCCGCTCCAACTGGCGCCTGGATACACTGACGAAACTGGCCAGTTCATCTAATTCAATCGGCTCTTCAATATTGGCCTCCATCAGTTCCACTATCTCAACCAGCTTAGGCTGTGCGGTACTGAGTAGATGACGTAAAGGTACTCGCTGCTGATCCCCCTGAGAGCGCACCCGATCGCAGACAAACATATCTGATATAGCACCACTGAGTGCCCGGCCATGCTGCATAGTAATCACATACAACATCATATCCATTGGCGCACCGCCGCCCGAGCAAGTTAGCCTGTTCCGATCGTGAGTAAACAGACGGCGATTGCAGTTAACTTTGGGGAAAGCCTCTTGTAGTGGCGCTATGTATTCCCAGTGAGCACTACAATCATAGCCGTCCAACAACCCTGCATCCGCCAGTGTGTATGCCCCGGTACAAATACTGCCCAACATCACATCTTTGTTTGCCTGCGCTCGCAGCCAATTCAATTCAGTTCTGCTGTAGTTATTGGTGATATTAATGCCGCCGGCCACGATCAGAGTATCTAATTTAGGGGCGTCACTGATTGGCGCATCTACTTCCACTCTCATCCCATCACTGGCCTGTACACTCTTGCCGTCAGCACTGAGCAAGTACCAACTGTAGAGTTCTTTACCCGATAGCTGATTTGCCATACGCAGCGGTTCGACTGCAGATGCCAGAGCGATCATGGAATAATCACCTAACAACAAAAAACCAATATTGGATGTTTTGATGCTGGCATTTGCGACACTAGTAAGTTTAACGTTTGTATTCATCGGGGGCTCCTTATCAGGTGCTCAATTATTATTGGTATGTTGAGCGACCAGCGATCACCTATATTGATATGTGTTAACGCTTGCCTGAAATGAAGCCAGCCGCTAACTGTTGTAATCACCATTGCATAGTACTACTAAAGATACGGTCAAATTATCCAAAAGCGACCCTTTCGTAACAATTTCGCATTAACACCCCCTAAAAGCGACTGTTTTAAATAACGATCTGCACTGAAAAAGCAACGCTATCCGATCACAAAAACTGCGATTTTGGTCACAGTTTGTGTCTATTACAGGCAACTTTGCTAACTGTTCTCAGCTAAAGTGTAGCCACATATGAATACGTAAAATCGCTTGTCGGCAACTGACCGGCGATCAGATGTGCAGCAGTGAATTCAGTCAGAGAAAAGTCTGGCAATACGCTGTAAAGCCGAAAAGTATCTGACTTGTCCAACTATTAACCAAGTGAAGATCGCTTGTAACTAGCTGGGCTATCTATCAATAAACATAAAAAGGAAGCATTAGATGTCGATCAACCCAAGCAATCGCGGCGTTATCTATCAAGGCACAGGCAAAGTATCTGTGGAGGCAATTGATTTTCCAGAGCTGGCGATCGGCAACCGAAAATGTCAGCACGGTGTTATCTTACGTGTATTAACAACTAACATTTGCGGCTCTGACCAGCACATGGTGCGTGGCAGAACCACTGCTGAACCGGGCTTAGTACTTGGCCATGAGATCACCGGACAAATTTTAGAGATCGGCAGCGATGTCGAGTTTTTAAAGCCTGGCGACATAGTATCAGTCCCTTTTAACATCGCCTGTGGCCGATGCCGCAACTGCAAAGAAGGTTTAACCGGTATCTGCCTCAACGTAAACCCAGCGCGCCCAGGTGCAGCTTACGGTTACGTCGATATGGGCGGCTGGGTAGGTGGACAGGCAGAATATGTAATGGTGCCTTACGCCGACTTCAACCTTTTGAAATTCCCTGACTCGGATCAGGCGATGGATAAAATCCGCGACCTGACGCTACTTTCCGATATTTTCCCGACGGGCTTCCACGGTTGCGTAACTGCAGGTGTGGGCCCAGGTTCTACCGTTTATATCGCCGGTGCCGGTCCCGTTGGTTTAGCGGCAGCAGCTTCAGCACACTTATTAGGTGCGGCATGTGTCATCGTTGGTGATATGATCGAAGATCGTCTGGCACAGGCCAAGAGCTTTGGTTGTGAAACTATTGACCTGCGCGAAGAAGGCTCTATTGAAGACAAGCTAGAAGTGATCCTGGGTGAGCGCGAAGTGGATGCATTTGTCGATTGTGTTGGTTTTGAAGCACATGGCTGTGGCTGTAACCACAATACTGAAGCCCCCGCCACTGTACTTAACTCGGCGATGCAAATCACCAGAGCTGGCGGCCAGATTGGTATCCCAGGCTTGTATGTCACTGAAGATCCAGGTGCTGTAGATGACGCTGCTAAGGTTGGCGCTCTGAGTATGCGCTTTGGTTTGGCCTGGGCTAAATCTCACTCGCTGCACACAGGTCAGTGCCCAGTTATGAAGTATCATCGTCCACTAATGCAGGCAATCTTGTTTGATAAGATTGATATTGCAGCCGCGGTAAACGTTAAGATGATTTCCCTGGATCAGGCGCCGCAAGGCTACGCTGACTTTGACGGCGGAGCCGCGGTCAAGTACGTCATAGACCCACATTCTCAAGTCTCTTAAACAGCAACATTACTTGTCGCGCTGAGCGCGACAAGTCACATTTTTATGATCTTCACATTTAGGGACTGCATTTATTATCGCTGCCTTGTATCTGGGCGATAATTTTACTTGGTCGGTGCAGCTCCCTGTTTTTTCTGCGCCATTGTGCCGGTGTGATACTGTACATTTTTTTGAATGTCCTGATAAAGTGCGTCACATCATTCCACCCCAGTTGGTAAGTGAGCTGCTCAATGCTTATATCTGTATGGGTCAATTGCGCACAAGCTTCGCTTAAACGCAGCTGAGTAATCCACGCGCCAACCGAAAACCCGCTGGATTTCTTAAACAATGTCGCAAAATAGGCTGGGCTTAAATGCACCGCCGCCGCCACATCCCTCAGAGATATGTTTGTAAGAGCGTTTTCTTGCATGAAAACAAGCGCTTCACTCATTGTTGTCGAGTGACTGAAAGTTTTTTCATCGACCAATTTTGCGGCTTTTTTTATTTCATGCAGCACTAAGTTCAACAAACTTTTGGCGACTTCTTTGGCATCCACGGCCAGTGACTCATTTTCTGCCTCCAGCGCTTGGTACAAGCTGACAAAGTAATCTCTTCTCGCAGCCGGTAAGACAAAACAGGGCAATGCACCTAAGCGAACCTGTTTAAACGGCGCCATTAGCGAAGCATTTTCGTCAAAATCCAGGCAGCTGGCACAAAAACTGAGCCATCTGAAGGCAACCTTATTTCCCGCCAATGTTCGATGTAACATCCCGGCTGGAATTAACATCAACATACCGGGTTTGAAAGTGATTTGTCTGCCATGCTCAAATTCCAGCTGGCCCTTTTCCAATAAAAGGACTACATGTTCTGCATGTGAAACACCGGGGCGATTGGCAAAGTTACCGACAACTTTATAGCCTACATTGACCAGATTTTTTGTATGCAACTGAGCCCCCATAAACCAATAGCGAACAATAAGCCGATTATAAAGCAGCGAGCGCCCTGCAACCACTCAATTGTATAGCCTATTATTCACATCCAGCATATTAAGCCGATATACGGTTTTTTGGAGAGCAAATGAATACAAACAACGCCAATTTTTTCGATCAACCCCTTGCTGCGCGCTACGATACGCAGTTCCAAAAGCTAGCACCGATAAAAGCAGTATTACATTTTTTAACGCAAATGATCCTCATGGACTTACCCACTAATGCACGTATTTTATGTGTAGGCGCAGGGACTGGCGCAGAATTACTTTATCTGGCAAAGGTCTTTCCACATTGGCACTTTACCGCCGTAGATCCGGCAAAGCCGATGTTAGATGTCTGTAAAAAACGTGTAGCAGAGCAGGGACTTCTCTCGCGCTGCAATTTTCATAATGGTTACCTCAGTGACTTGCCCCAATGCCCACAATTTGATGCTGCGACCTGCTTTTTGGTTTCGCACTTTCTGACTGAGCAGTCACAGCGCACCGCCCTATTCACAGATATAGCCAAACGTCTGGCCCAAGGAGGAGTATTGGTGAATGCGGATCACTGTGCCGACACCGCAATAGGAACTTATCAGGAGCTTCATCAGCTGTGGTGCTCGACATTACATTTTTCGGATATAGGCGCCGCGCGTGTTGAGAAAATGACCTCAGCAATGGGGAAGTCTATCTCCTTACTGCCGCCTCCCGAGGTTGCTTTGACTATTGCGGCCGGTGGTTTCACAACCCCTGTGCAATTTTTGCAAACCCTGATGATTCACGGCTGGTATGCGCTGAAACCCTAGTGATGACTTCCCTGACCTACAGGGCCCTACAGCCTATGCTATCGCTAGATAACCACTGAGTCGCTCAGAGCTCTAGTCGGGGATACCCCAAATCAGCTTTTTGTCAATTCACTACTTTTAGCCGGGTATTTGTGCTGTAATCTGGCTGCAAGAATTTTGGGGGATAGATAATGGCAACACAAAGTAATACGACAGAGCATACAATAAACAGCACTTTTATGGGCATGCCAGGTAGTCAGTACCCGCAGCAGGCAAAAGCGCTGATTTTGGGTATACCCTACGACTGCGGCTCTGATCCAGAACGCACTGGTGCACGACAGGGGCCGCAGAGCATACGCCGGCAATCCGCACTGATCAGCCACTATTGCGGCAACACCGGCATCAATCCAATTGAGCACTTGCAGATGCTTGATTTAGGCGATGTCGCCGTCGACATAGACAGTATTGAAAAAACCTACAGCGCTATTGAAGCTGCAATGGGTCAGGCTATTGGCAATGGGGGTGTACCTATCACACTCGGTGGCGACGGCTCTGTGGCACTACCGCAAATGCGTGCCCTGGCCAAGCAGTATCCCGATTTAGTAGTACTGCACTTAGATGCCCACACCGATGCCTATCCACTACAAGAATTTAGCAATGCCACCCCTTTCACCCACGCTGTCAAAGAACAACTGATTAATCCACACTGTAGCTTTCATATTGGCAGACGCGGCAGTCATTTTGTCCCGGGAGTTGCAGACTATTGCCGCGAGCTAGGCTACAACTTAATCGACATGCAAGAGTTGCTGCACCGGGGCATTGGGGATGTATTCAAACAAGTACACAGCTGCATAGGCAATAAACCGGTGTATCTGTGTTTTGACATGGACTTCTTTGATCCCTCAGTGGCGCCGGGTGTCTGCTCTCCCACTTTTGGCGGTGCCAGTGCTCGCGAAGGGCTGCAGATCATCCACGCCTGCAAGGGCCTTAACATTGTCGGTGCCGATATAAATACTATCAGTCCGCCTCACGATCCACAGGGAGTTTCGGCTTTACTGGCGGCAAATATTGTCTACGAAATTATGCTGCTACTGGCTGAAAACAATCCATAATGAGATGCCACTGCGCGCTTTTTTGAGTGCATACATCACTACTAATCAATAATTTACACAAAGGAGCAGTATGAGTTTTCTGAATCAATGCTGGCAGCAAAGAGAAGAACAGGTTTATAAAAAAATATTTGCCGACACAGGAGCCGGTATCTACACTCTGCCAGCAGAGCTTTTTCAAACCCGCTTCAACATACAAGACCCAGACCCCAGGTGGCTGACCTACGGTGTTTTTAGCTGTCCGCCGACAGCACAGAGAAGCACCTGGGCCTATGTGAGCTCGGGTATGTCCAACCCCTGGACAGCCAATACCGCTGAAGACTATAGCGGACTGGGAACAGAATTCATCCTCGAAACAGAACAGGAATGTGCCTGGGCTCTGCCAATTCTACAAACGTTGATCGGCTATAACATTTTACTGGCAGAGGGAAAAATGGGTGACGTCGCCCCGCTGCACTACGGTCATATGGTACCTCTGGCACTCTCTGAACAAATACCCGCGATGCTGTTTGTGCAACCGGAAAATTTTCCGCCATCCTTTAACTTAGCATCTGGCCAGGTAGACTTTATCCAGGTGGTCGGCATAACGGCTGCGGAACTGGATACAGCAAAAGCGACGAGCTCAAAACAAATCGCTCAACAGATACTAGCAGAGACAGGCGGTTTTGTGACTGACCCGGATAGGCTGAGTGTTATAAAAGCTAGGTCGTGAGTAATGAGTTGGAAGTTGGAAGTTGGAAGTTAGAAGTCGCAGCTTTAGAGCGCATAAAAACGCGTGAGGCGTGAGGCGTGAGGCGTGAGCAAAAGCTTATGCCTTTTTGCAATTTTTGCAAGTGTATCACTAGCATTTTGTCAGACCAGGCGCCCTCGGTTGCATATTTGTAGTGCCTATATTGTCCCCGGTTTCATGCCCGGGTGCGGTTTAGTTTAAAAATAAACTATATGTTCCTCAGGCATAAAGCGCCGCTGTTTAGACTTGCATTAGTCGAATTAGCACTAAGATGTTATTTGACTATTGATCATTGATTAAATACCACATAGTATTACTGTTATACACTCGTATAACAGTAGGATTTAGATGCCATGATAATCAAAAATGTAACTGCGACCCCCTCGGGCTTAATCGTGCTGTGGGCCGATCAGAGCAGCATGACTTTTTCCTGGTTCTGGCTGATGGACCATAGCGATGACAGTCAGAGTGTTAATAGCCAGACGCTGCAGCGCAATGTTGATACTTTTTCTATCCCACTGGATATCGTGGCAGATGCGGCAGGGTTAAATGCAGCGGCGACACTGGTGAAAATCAACTGGCCAAACCAGCAAATAACCACTATTTCCTGCCTGCGTTTGTGTCAGGTCGCAGGCAAAGTCTTGGATGATGAACAACTCTCGAACGCCCACAGCAAAACATATTGGTTGGCAGATAACATGCCAGATACTCTGCCCAGCATTTCCTACCAGGAAGTAATGGACAGTGAGCAAGGGGTCCTAAACTGGCTGGAAAACATTGATTGCTACGGTTTTAGTTTAGTGACCGATACAGTGGCCACCGAGAAGGCAACCATTGCCTTAGCAGAGCGCATTGCAGCGGCACAAAAAACTATATTCGGCACTCACTGGCCTCTTTCAAGCGATGTAAAACATCACGATGACTCTGCTTATACTACCGACTTTTTAGCACCGCATACCGATGCTTGCTACTATTACAACGCTGCGGGTCTGCAGATGTTTAACTGTATGGAGTTCGATGGTAGCGGTGGTGAAAGTGTACTGGTTGATGGTTTTGCAATCGCCAGAGCCATCCGCGAAGAGCGACCTGATTTGTACGAAGTTTTGTCCAAGGTAGCAGTGCCTGGTCACTACAAAGAATCTGCTGTACACCTGGCGGCCGAGCGACCCACCTTTCGATTAGACAGGCGCGGGGAGCTAGAGCAAGTCAGCTTCAATAATTACGACAGATCCCCTTTTATATTGGCTGCACAGGACCAGGAAAAGTTTTATCAGGCTTACGCTGAGTTTAACCGCCACAGTATGAACCAGGAAAACTGGATTAAAATTGGCCTGCGCCCAGGCACCGCCCTTATTTTTAATAACTGGCGCTGTTTACACGGTCGTATGGGATATTCTGGCAGGCGTTATTTCTACGGCTGCTATCACGATCGTGCGGACTATCAGAGCCGCATGCGGACTCTGCAGAAAACCCTTAGCCTCTGACAGGGCTCATCAACACAGAGTTGAGAAATAGGCAGCGTTAACGCTTGCACAGTTTTCGCCAGGGCAGATCACTTATCTGGCAACTGCCCTAGGCTAGTCTATTAGGCTCCAATAAGTGCCTTTTAAACCTCGATCAATGCTGGTCTGACCGATGGGTTCTACAATGTTTCAAGATCCAGCAGTGACTGCACGGATTTAACCCCTAGTTCTGATAGCGAGCCGCTGTCGAATAAGTCCATCGCCAGGCAGCCCTCTAACCAGAGTCCATCAATCAAAGCATTAACGGCGATTGCATAGCGCTCGACCTGCTTGTCATCAATGTCCCGCTGCTGCTCTGCAAATACATCGCGTACCAGGGACTCACATTCATTGCGAAATTCGATATAGGCTTCCCGATGGCTAATGCCTATCTCGGGGATAGCGTTAATCAAACTGGTAAAGGAAGCCCATAATTGATAATTACGCGGATGCACAACGGGTGCCTGCAGTGACGTTTCGATAAACAACCTTAACCGGGCGAGAGGTCCACCATCACAATTATCTAACGATTGTATTGCCTGAGTAGTCATCTTAGACATGGTTGCCTTATGAGCAGCGCAGAGCAAGGTATTTTTGTCGGGGAAGTAGTGTCGAACTAATCCAGGCGTTACGTCGGCAATTTCAGCGACCCGCCGAATGGTCGCGGCACCGATCCCCCCCTGCACAATACACTCCATAGTCGCCTCGATGAGTGAGGTGCGTCTCTCTTCTTCACTGGCGCGGCGAAATGGGCGGCGGGTGGTTGTCATTTGTAGGGCCATTCAATTAATTAGAGCACTGATTTTACAGTGCTTTGAGTTTTTTAAGCAAATTATAAGTGTTTACCATTGCTTGTTATACAAATGAATAATAGTATCGAAGTACAACTTTTGAGGTTTTTATGCTGACAAGTAAAAATAATAATACTATCAATAACAATGAAAAGCCTGCGCTAAACGCCATTCAAATCCGCGGCTTGCACAAATCTTACGGCAGCATAGAAGTATTAAAAGGCATTGATTTAAATGCAAAAAAAGGCGACATCATCGCGATCATCGGCGGTAGCGGCTCCGGAAAATCAACACTGCTGCGCTGTATAAACTTATTGGAAACCCCCAGCGCCGGAGATGTGCGCATCGGCGGTGAAACCATCAAGATGAAACAGACCTCACAAGGTCCGGTCCCCGCAGACAAACATCAAGTCAGACGCTTGCGTGCCAGTTTAGCCATGGTGTTCCAAAACTTTAACCTCTGGCAGCACATGAGCGTACTTGAAAACCTGATTGCGGCACCGACTTTAGTCCATGGCATGCCAAAAGTGGCAGCGATTGACCTGGCCAAGCAGCTATTAACCCGCGTCGGCCTAAGCGACAAACAAGACAGTTACCCGGCGTTTTTATCCGGCGGACAACAGCAGCGCGTAGCGATAGCCCGTGCACTGGCTGTGCAACCCGATGTGATGCTGTTTGACGAACCTACCTCCGCCCTCGACCCTGAGCTGGTGGGAGAGGTGTTAAAGGTTATCGAAGACTTAGCCCGCGAGGGACGCACTATGCTGTTAGTCACCCACGAAATGAAATTTGCCCGCGAGGTCGCCAACCACGTTGTGTTTCTTCATCAGGGCTTGATCGAAGAACAGGGGCCGCCCGAAGCGATATTTGACAACCCGCACTCCGAGCGCTTGAAACAGTTTATTAGAACGGTTCAGTAGTGCCTGCAGTACTGAGCTTTTAGCTATATAACCAGGAGATAATAACAACATGAAAATCCTCAACAAACATGCCTTGATCGGTTCATTAATGACACTGATCGCCATACCTGCAATGGCCGCCGAGACTATTAAAGTCGGCTTCGCCGCAGAGCCTTATCCGCCTTTTTCCTATACCGATGCCTCGGGCAACTGGAAGGGCTGGGAAATAGAATTAATGGGCGCAATCTGCGAGAGCGCTGAGCTTGACTGTAAGATTACTCCTATCGCCTGGGACGGTATCATTCCTGCGCTTAACAGCAAGAAAATCGATATCATCATGGCCTCTATGTCTATCACCCCGGATCGCCTCAAAGTAATAGATTTTTCTGACAAGTACTACAACACCCCCGCAGTGATTGTCGGCGACAAGAATGTTGACATTGGCGCCAGTGCCCAGAGCATGAAAGGAAAAATCCTCGGTGTTCAAAGCGGTACCATTCACCGCAAATACGTCTTGAAACACTTTGCCGATACTGCAGATACGATTAAAGAATACCAGACCCAGGACGAGGCTAATCAGGACTTGGTCGCCGGGCGCATAGATGCCTTACAGGCTGACTCACTGGCGATGATGGATTTCATCAACTCAGATCAGGGCATCGCCTGCTGCGAGATAAAGGGAGAAGTCGCCGCTGATTTAGAGATTCTCGGCCCGGGGATAGGTGTAGGTCTACGCCAGGGAGAGACTGCGCTTAAAACAGCGATTAATACCGCGATCAAAACCTTGCGTGCCAATGGTAAGTATCAAAGTATTTCTAAAAAGTACTTTAGCTTCGACCCTTACGGCAAGTAATTCCCCTCACTTCACAACCCTGAATTCCGCTTGCTAATTTAGGAAAATAAGTGCCTGTTATCAGGCACTTATTTTAGCTGCAACTCGCTATCGAATTTTTGTTATTACCTAGTTACCGATCCTTTGGATCACTCACTAACTCCCCAGAGGAAAGTCATTTTTGGATACTGTAACTTCGCTGTTCGAGAGCCTGCAGTTACTCGCGTTATCTCCACCGGGCTGGGGTGGAAATTTACTTCGCGGCCTGTTGCATACATTAGAAATCGCCATCGGTGGATACTCTTTGGGGCTGGCTATCGGCTTGATGGGCGCCTGCGGCAAACTCTACGGCGGTGTTGTGGTTCGCGATTGCCTGGCTTGTTATACAACGATGGTACGCGCTGTTCCCGAGCTAATTCTGATACTGTTGCTCTATTACGCAGGTACCGATCTGATCAATCAACTGATGTTCTGGATGGGGAGAGACGCCGTTGACATCGATGGATTGATTGCCGGCATATTTGTGATTGGTTTTGTGCAGGGAGCTTATAGCACCGAAGTTATTCGCGGTGCCATACAAGCTATCCCTCAGGGACAGTTAGAGGCGGCTAAGGCTTACGGCCTGTCATTCTGGCAGAGCCTACGCAAAGTCACTTTGCCGGCGATGCTCCCCTATGCGATCCCCGGACTCGCTAACCTCTGGTTAATTGCGACTAAAGATACAGCACTACTGGCAGTAGTCGGCTTTAGTGAACTCACTCTAGAAACCCGCCAGGCCGCTGGCTCCACTAAGCATTATATGCTGTTTTACTGTGCCGCCGGGGTGCTCTATCTAATGGTGACTTTAATCTCCAACCGTTTAATTTCGCGGATTGAGAACTGGTCGCGACGCGGCTTTGCCAAGGAGCAATAAAGATGACTGAGGCCACAAAATTTTGGGTGATACACCGTATTGTGCTCGCGGCAATCGGCATTTCTATCTTGGTCTGCTGTGCAATTTTTTTACGCTGGGACTGGCTGCCCGATTACTACAGTATTATTTTAAAAGGCCTGTGGCTCACCCTCTGGCTATTAGTTGCCAGTGTCGCGATAGGTTTTGCCCTGGCCCTGCCCGTGGGCCTGGTCCAGGTCACCGGGCCTAAGCCACTGGCTGTGCTGGCGCGCGGTTTTTGCAATATCATCCGTGGCACCCCGCTACTGCTACAGCTGTGGCTCTTGTATTACGGCCTGGGCTCACTATTTTCGACTATGCCGGAAATTCGCGGCTCTGCTATGTGGCCCTATCTTCGTCAGGCTTGGCCCTACGCGTTGCTCTGTCTCACTATGTCCTTTGTCGCCTATGAAGCAGAAGTCATGCGCGGTGCCTTTTTAGGCGTACCCAAAGGCGAGCTGGAAGCGGCACGGGCCTTTGGTTTCAGTGAGTGGCAAGTGTTTCGCAAAGTCTGGCTACCAAGAGCGATTCAACGCGCCCTGCCCACCTTGGGCGGTGAGGTCGTCCTGCAACTAAAAGCGACACCGCTGGTAGCGACGATCACAGTAATTGATGTCTACGGCGCCTTTTCCAAAGTGCGCCAAGATACATTTTTGACCTACGAACCGCTACTGTTACTGGCACTGGTCTACATGCTGTTTGCCGGACTGCTGGTGTTATTTTTTCGCTATTTGGAGAACCGCGTACCCAGCAAGCAGGCATGACAACAGCGCCGTAATTGATCTACAAGATTGCCGATCGGCTGATGGGGTAGGTCTTTTAGTTTATGAGACACGCCAATGTGAGGGCTGGCAAAGTGTACAAAAGTAACCGGAGATTACAGGTATCTGATCAGGTCTTGCACTCTTAGTCGAGAACCCATCAGGTTTATCTTTCTGTCGTGATAGTCCGCTTTAAATCCGGCAGACTCTGAACTTGAAGCTCTTTTTCCCTCTCTACAATTGCACACTACTTCATCTTCATAGGTTACTACTGCGCATATAGCGCTGCCTTCGAGATGATAGCTATCGACCGATGCTTACCCCTGCTAAATACACACCAATAGCAGGGGGGGCTCAATCCCCCGACCTACAGCAACACACGGCTGCGCCGTTGCAGATAGAGGTGGTGTTTTAGCCACCCAGCGCTAAATTTTCTTATCTTCTTCAGCAGACTCTAATGTATTTCTTGGGTCTGCATCTAGTGCATTCACCCACTCTCCCTCGATAGACTCGGATCCTTCACTGATTATATCGATCAGCTGGGATGCACTCTCCGGTAGTGCCTCTACCACTGCCGCCGCCACATCGATGGTGCTTTCAGGTGCCACTTCGGCCAGACGCTGTACTAGATCCAGCGCGGTGTCGGTTTCAATGGCTGCCTGATGCGCTACTTCCATTTTCGATATAGGCAGGACTTGCTCTTCTAAGCTCTCGGCAATATTACCCATCACTTCGGTGGCGATAGCCGCGGCGCTCTCGGGCAGTGCTTCAACAATGGCAGCCGCTACATCGACAGCATTATCTGGGGCAACTTCGGTCAGGCGCTGTACTAAATCTACCGCCGCATCCGTTTCCAATGCCTCTTGATGCAGCTGGTCTAGCTCAATAACCGCCTCGTCCTCGGCACTGACCGGCACAGAGAATTGAACGCTAACGTCTGACTCAGTATCTTCAGTAAAAGTCGCTGCAACTTCAGCGGCAACTTCGGCCGCTGCATCAGGGATTGTCTCTACTACAGCAACCGCCAACTCTACGGCGCTTTCTGGCACCGCCTGCGTTAGGCTCTGCACTAGGTGTACTGCCGCGTCCACTTCCAGCTCACTCTCTTTCGCCTCAGTTACTGCGCCCTCGTCGTCTGATGCAAGCTCCGGTTGAACATAAGCCTCTGTGTCGCTATCTATGATATTTTCTGCCAGCTCAGTGGCAAATGATACTGCCGTCTCCGGTATCGCCTCCACCATAGTCACTGCCACCGCCAGTGCTTGTTCAGGTGCAACTTCCCATAACTCTGCGGCAATTTCTAATACATCTTGTTCACTGGTATCACCAGCTTCATCTGCAGGGCGCAGTACTTCGCGCTCATCAACAACCACTTGGGCGTAATACTCTGCTACTTCCAGTGCCGATTCAGGGGCGGACTCCACTGCGACTTTAGCCATAGCCACCCGCAGCTCCGGGTAAGCCTGACCGATTTCTGCAGCCACTGACACTACCTGCTCCGGGTGCGACTGCGCCAACTGCTGCACTAGTTCGTAAGCAAGATCAGGCTTAGTTGAGACTATAGCTAAGGCTATTTCCATAATCCGATAAGGTAATACTTGCTGCATAACTTCGTATAGTCGCAGCACATCTATGCCTTCAACCGATGCCAGGGCACTGGCCATTTCTACCGCCCGCTGCGGTTGAGCCACCACAATTGCGCGGGCCATTTTAACAGCCGCTCCCTGATCGGTTGCGGCGATGTTAATGGCGGTTTGCGCCTCTTGAGATAACTGCTGTACAACCGGCACATATTCGGTACGCGGATCCAAATCGACCATAGCCGCGATCGTGGACCCCTGCATAACGAAGCTCTCCTGTTTTTCAACCGGTAACGAGTCTCTGGCGCTCATTCGATAAACCACGAAACCGGCCAGTAGCAACTGGATTATTGCCAGAAAGTAAAACAGTGAGTTGTTGCCAAAAAAGTCCATCACCAATGCCGCTGAATAGGGTCCGATCACCCCACCTATAGCAAAAGCCAAGATCATACTGCCCATCGCAGCGACCATTTCATTTTGGCGCAGTCTGTCAAAAGCTTCAGATATACTCAGCGGGTAGAGGCAGGCGATAATACCGGTAGTGATGCCAGTGGCAAGGAACAGCGGCCATTCTATTTGCAGCGGCGCGACGACGGTGGCCATTACTCCGACGCTCGCCGAGGTGATCAATAGCACTAGAATGACCGAGCGCCGATCGTATCTGTCGGACAAATAGCCGACCGGGAACTGCAGTATAAAAGCACCAAATATCGCCGCCCCCATATATAAGGTCAGTTGGAAATCAACGATGCTGTTGGCCTTGGCAAATACAGGCAACATGTTAAGCAACGCCGCAAATACTAAGCCGCCGGTAAAACAGCAAACCACTCCTAAAGGGGATTTTTTAAACAGTGAGAGTATAGACATCGCCGCGATATCTTCGATCATAGGTCCGACATTTTTACTCAGTGCGATAGGAATAATCGCCATGCACAACAGCACTCCACCTAATACAAACAAAGTATTGTCACTGGGTGCGGCAAAGTTCATCAGGAATTGTCCGCCAAACAAGCCACCTAACACTACCGCATTGTATGCAGCCAGGATTTTACCGCGACTCTCCTTGGTAGAGCTATCGCTTAGCCAGCTCTCCATCGCCGAGTAGGCGCAGGCATTACAGAAACCTATGGCAATTCGCATCGCGCCCCAGAGAACAGGGTCAGTGTCAAAGCTGCAGAGTAAAATACTGATGGCGCCGAGAGCCACACACCCGGCGAAAACCCGAATATGACCGGCGCGTTTTATTAAATCTTTACTGTAGATAGCCCCCAGCAACATACCCACATAATAGAGGGATAATACTAAGCCTATAGTATCGGTACTCAGCCCCTGGATTTGCATTTTTACAGGCAGCAGAACATTCACTAGACCGTTGCCGAGCATTAGGATAAAGCAACTGACAAATAGTGATATTAGCGATAGGAAAGTTGTGCCCATGGCGTTGATCTCAACAATAGATTATTAATCTGCAAGTAAAAAACCAGTCGGATGCGCAGTGGGAACAGGCAAGCGTCTAGCGGAATATAGCCGATAATATATGAACTTTTTTAATAGTAAATCTAACTCTGCAACAAAGGCCAAAAAACGACGCAATTGGACGCAAATGCGCTACAATCTGTTGCCCAGTTTAAGTCACAACTTTAAGTGCATGACTATGTTTTAATTGTAGCAGCGATTGACGACAGCTACAGAGGGTCACAATAGCTTTTAATAAATTTCAATTACATTGCACCTACAACAGTATGTAGCGCAAAAGAGACAGGATCAGAAGTGGAATTATTAGTAACAGAGTGTTTGGGTAAGCCGCTTAGGCTCGAAGGGTCGATGGCGGGTTGGCAGCAGCTATATTGGGACAATCAACTGGTGGCGCAGCAAGCCGCCAGCGACGATGATGATGACACCCACAGGCATCAGTTTCAGTTGCAATCCGGCGAGCAGCAGATTGATTGTCAGCTGCAGGTTAATTTACAGTGGCAGCCATTTCTGATCAGCTATCAATTGCTAATCAATGGTCAAGTGACCAGTACCGGTGAGCGCAACACTGCTGATATTGAAATGCAGACTCCAGTGGTCAAGCCCGTGGTAAAACAGAAATTTAGTCTAGTGGGCTTGGCATCCCTTGGATTTAAGTTATTAAAAAGCGCCAAGGCGATTAAGGTGCTATTTGCCGGCGCCAGCCTGGCCGCCTACAGCTGGTTATTTTCTTTCGAATTTGCACTGGCGTTGATTGGTTGCTTAGTGTTTCACGAATACGGCCACATCCGCGCCATGAAGTATTTTAAAATGCCGACCAAGGGAATTTATCTGATACCTTTTCTCGGCGGCCTGGCGATGAGCGACAGCAAAATAAACACCCGCTGGCAAGATGTGGTTATCTCTATTATGGGTCCGAGTTTTGGCCTGCTACTGTCGTTGCTGGCGCTGCTGGCTTACTGGGTAACAGAGCTACCGTTCTTTGCCGCTCTGGCCTCGTTTAACGCATTGCTGAATTTGTTCAATCTGCTGCCGATCCTGCCCTTAGATGGTGGCCATATACTTAAAAGTATCAGTTTTTCTTTTAATTCTAAAGTGGGTATAGGCCTCTGTGCACTGGCGGCGGCATTGGGTATTTACCTCAGTTTTACTTTCCATTTGAGTTTACTGGCCATCATGCTGTTGATCGGTAGCGCAGAAATACTGTTTGAGTGGCGCGCCAGGCACTTTACCCATTTGTTGCCTTTAGACAGGTACGGGCAAATATTTTCTACCCTCTGGTACCTGGCAACAGTCGGCCTACTTTTAGCGGTGATATTTATCGTAGCCAATAGCGATGATCCTATGCTAAGCCTGCCATTGAAAATTCTAGGCAGTTAGAGTAATTATTTTCAGACAGCGGCAGACATACTTTTAGCGGTTATTTCTAAAGTCACCTATAGCGAAGATCCGATGCTGAACATGCAGTACTTTTAAGTTTATCAGTGGCTGCCCAGTATTCAGATAAGCAGCACTGAGCTATACTGTGCGACCTTATTGCCGTGCTGATATTAACAAGCTCCCATACAAGCAACAAGAGAGACGAAATGAATCCAGAGTTATTGCAATTACAGCCCTATCCCTTTGAAAGATTGGCGGCTTTAAAAGCTTCTGTGACCCCTGTGGAGCTAAAACATATTGCTTTTTCGATTGGTGAGCCCAAGCACCAATCCCCCACTTTTGTCGCTGACGCAATTACCGATAACATTGCCGGATTGGGTGTCTATCCCTCAACCAAAGGCATGCCACAGCTCAGTCAGAGTATTGCCAATTGGTGTCAGAAAAGATTTAACTTGAGCCCTGACAGTTTAGACCCAGCTGTCAATGTAGTTCCAGTAAATGGCACCCGCGAGGCTATTTTCTCTTTTGTGCAAGCCGCTGTCAGTCGTAGCGATGACGCCTTAGTCATCTGTCCCAACCCTTTTTATCAGATTTACGAGGGCGCAGCTTACCTGGCCGGAGCGCAGCCTCACTACTTAAATTGTCTGGCAGAAAACGATTTCATTGCCGATTACGATGCAGTTCCCGCTGAAATCTGGCAGCGCTGCCAGGTACTTCTTATTTGTTCGCCAGGCAATCCTACTGGAGCGGTGACTGATTTAGACACATTAAAGAAGCTCATTAATCTGGCTGATAAATACGATTTCATTATCGCCAGCGACGAGTGCTACTCAGAAATTTACTTCGATGAAGCTAAACCTCCAGTGGGTCTATTAGAGGCCTGCGCAATTATCGGTCGCAATGATTACGCCCGCTGCGTGGTCATGCACAGCTTGTCTAAGCGCTCTAACTTACCGGGACTTAGATCTGGGTTTGTCGCCGGTGATAAAAAACTGCTGCAACCCTATATGCAATATCGCACTTACCACGGCTCGGCGATGCCTGTACAACATCAGCACGCCTCCATCGCCGCCTGGAGTGACGAGCAACATGTAAAACAAAATCGCGATATTTATCGGCAAAAATTTGCGGCGGTTTTGGATATATTGCGCCCTGTTTTAGACGTTCAGCGGCCCGATGCCAGCTTTTATTTGTGGGCTAAAACACCGATTGATGATGAAGTGTTTGCACAGCAATTATTTGCCCAACAAAACCTGACACTGCTGCCTGGTAGCTATCTCTCACGAGAGGTTAATGCTGTGATCCCCGGCAAAAATTATGTGCGCATGGCGCTAGTGGCAAGCATGGATGAATGTTTAGAAGGCGCGATGAGAATTCGCAGTTTTGTAGAGTCACTCAATTTGGAGTCAGATTAAATGAGCGTCAAGCTGTACGGTATTAAGAATTGCGACACCATTAAAAAGGCCAAAAAATGGCTGGAACAACAGAACATCGAATACCAGTTTCACGACTATCGCAGCGATGGTATAGACAGGGAACTACTGAACGGTTTTTTGCAGACTCAGCCCTGGGATCTGCTACTCAACAAACGCGGTACCACCTGGCGCCAACAGAGCGATGAAGTAAAGAACAATATTGACCAACAATCCGCGATTGATCTGATGCTGGAGCACCCGGCCATGATCAAGCGTCCGGTTTTAGTGACCACCACAACAGTGATGATCGGTTTTAAAGCCGATCAATACCAAGACATTTTTTCTGCTGAGAAGTAGATCACCTGGAGAGTAATATGAGTTTTTTTGCATTTGGCATAGGTATCGGCACCCAGTCTTCAAGCGGCGATTGGTTGGAAGTTTACTACAACAAACCACTATTAAATCCGTCACAGCAGCTGATTAAAGCGGTCGGTGAATGCGTCGGCTACGAAGCGGGCGAAGACGCAGCTATCGAGATATGCCAGGAGCAACTGAAAGACATTGAAGTGGCGTTACTGAGCATAGGAGAAGAATCGCAAGCCGAAGTTGTGGAAGTATTAAAAGGTACGGCACAGCCTCTGGTCATTACTATTTTAGCCACTGATACCGCCCCTGCATCGACTCCTGAGGCTTATTTAAAGCTGAGCATGCTCTCCTCTCGTCTAGTTCAACCGCACCACATTGATCTAACCGGCCAGTTTGCATTATTACCTAACGTCGCCTGGACTAACGAGGGGGCAATTTCTCTGGAAGATCTGCCAAAGCGCCAGCTGTCTGCTCGCGCTCAAGGTCGTATTCTGGATGTGATGTCAGTGGACAAATTCCCTAAGATGTCCAACTATGTAATACCTTCCGGGATTCGTATTGGCGATGCATCAAGAGTGCGTTTAGGTGCGCACGTCGGTGACGGTACTACCGTGATGCACGAGGGATTCATTAACTTCAATGCTGGCACCTTAGGTGTAGGCATGATCGAAGGGCGCGTCTCTGCCGGTGTTGTGGTTGGCAACGGTACTGACATAGGCGGTAGCGCCTCGACTATGGGCACTCTCTCTGGCGGTAACTCGGTGGTTATCTCAGTGGGCGAAAACTGCCTGTTGGGCGCCAACGCAGGTCTGGGTATCCCACTGGGCGATAGGTGTACCTTGGAAGCGGGCCTGTACGTTACCGGCGGTGCTAAAGTCACTATTTTGGATGAAAACAATGCTGAAGTTGCCACCGTTAAAGCTTCAGAATTGGCCGGTAAGTCTGATTTACTGTTCCGCCGCAATTCGCAAACAGGCCGCATTGAAGTCAAAACCAATAAGTCGGCTATTGAACTGAACGAAGCGCTGCACAAGCACAACTAAGTAGACGTAGCAGCGGCGGTCTGACGGAGCTTGGACCGCCCTATAGTTTTTTCACCACTTTCCCAGCAAAGAGCATCAGCATGAATAGATCTGCCACTATCGACCTCGCCTGCGACCTTATCTCGCGTAAATCTGTCACCCCAGAAGATGCCGGTTGCCAGGATGTATTAATTGAGCGTCTACAAAAAATGGGCTTTGAAATAGAGCAAATGCCCTTTGCCGATGTAAAAAACTTCTGGGCCAGGCGTGGCACTCAGGCACCACTGCTGTGCTTTGCCGGACATACTGACGTCGTGCCCAGCGGCCCGCTGGAGAACTGGAGCACTGATCCCTTTAAGGCCACTATTCAAGAGGGATTTATACACGGACGCGGTGCGGCTGATATGAAAGGCGGTATTGCCGCTTTTACCACCGCCCTGGAGCGCTTTCTCGAACATCATAGCGATCACAACGGCTCTATTGCCCTGCTGATCACCAGCGATGAAGAGGGCCCTTTTATCAACGGCACTACCAGAGTGATTGACACTTTAGAGGCGCGCAACGAAAAGATCGACTGGTGTGTAATCGGCGAGGCATCCAGTACCGCCAAACTCGGTGATGTGATTAAAAATGGTCGTCGCGGCTCTCTCAGTGGGAAATTAAAAGTGCATGGAGTACAAGGGCATGTCGCCTACCCGCACTTAGTAAAAAATCCAATCCATCTGTCAGCTGCTGCTATCGCAGAAATCACCGCTGAGCAATGGGATCAGGGCAATGAGTTTTTCCCACCCACCAGCTTTCAAATTTCTAACTACCACGCGGGTACCGGTGCCAACAACATAGTACCGGGAGAGGCGGTACTGGATTTCAACTTCAGATTTTCCACTGAATCTACCGAGGCCCAGCTTAAGTCCCGAGTGCACTCAATTCTGGACAGTCACCAACTGGACTACAATATCGACTGGGCTTTCTCAGGTAATCCTTTCCTGACCACTGGCGGCGAGTTAATTGATGCAAGCGTTGCCGCGATCAAATCAGTAACCGGATTAGACACTGAGTTGTCGACTTCGGGGGGCACCTCAGACGGTCGCTTTATCGCCCCAACCGGCGCGCAAGTTATCGAATTAGGGCCGATCAATGCCACCATACACAAAGTTAATGAGTGTGTTAAAGCCGCTGATTTAGATACCTTATCTGATGTTTACGAAAACATTTTAGCCAGGCTGCTGGTCGATTAATCATGAGTCCATCAATTTTAGCTTGCCCAATGTGCCAACAACCACTGCAGCAAGTCGACAAAGTACTGCGCTGCGCCAGTAACCACTGCTTTGATCAGGCAAAGCAGGGCTATTGGAATTTATTGTTAGTACAGCAGAAAAAATCCAGGGACCCAGGTGACAACCCGAGCATGGTTGAAGCGCGAAGGCAGTTCCTGGATTTAGACCACTATCGCCCGCTCGCCGACAGCATCGCTGCAATTTTAGCACAGGAGCTGGTAGGCAATGGGGATGGGACAGGGCAAATTTTAGACATGGGCTGTGGAGAGGGCTACTACAGCGATCACTGGCAAAAATCTCTGGCGCAGCAGCAGTTGCAGCCAGGTTTTATTGGCTTGGATATTTCTAAACACGCGATAAAGGCAGCCACCAGACGCAACAAAAATATTACCTGGTTAGTCGCTAGCGGCGCCAGAATGCCCATTGCAGCAGCCTGCTTAGATGTACTCACTGTCGTTTTCAGTCGCCTGATGCCAGAGCCGTTTTCCAAGGTCCTTAAAACCGACGCCTTGCTACTGTTAGTATGGCCCAGTAGTAAACACTTACTGCAATTAAAACAAGCGCTTTACTCTGACCTTAAAGAGTCACAGTACGACCCGCAAGCCGAGCTAGAAGAGTACTTTAGTTGCCAGTCACAGAGCTTATTGGAATTCGACTTTGTATTGCATCATGAGCAACACTTAACCACTTTGCTACAGATGACACCACACTCTCAGCGAGTTAATGAAGAACAGCAATCAGCCATTTTAAAGGCGCTGCCAATCACGCTAACGTTCAGTGTTAATATTGGTTTATTCAGGAAACGCGCCCCTGCTAAAAGTGATAGATGATGAAAAACAGACAAAAGACTTTTCGCCAACGACTGACCCTGGCACTGCAAAAACAAGCGGTGAAGACCCAGCAAAATTTGAGCCTAATTCTGATCGGTTTTTTTATGTCGCTACTGGGGATAGGCCTGGTGATGGGCGGCGAGTTTTTAGTCTATAATTTACTGCACCGCGAACTGCTAGCTCTGGCCGGGGTCATCATCATCGCTACTGGCTGTGTATTGGCGCTGGTAGGCTACTTGAGCATGAGTCTGTTGAAAATTTTTTACGTCATCACTAAAGATGATGAGCCCCCACAGAAGTAACGCCCCACCCTGCCCACTGCACAAACTTCTATTTCACTTACTCTGTAATTGCGACACTGCTTTTTCTTTCACGTCTGCTATACACAGCGACTATCAGGCTCAACAATATTGCAGCAAACAGATAAAAATAGGTCACTAGCTCTGCGGCCAAAAGAACACCGGCCAGTAGGGCTCCCAGCGCCGCGGCAAAGTCACGCCACAAGGTAAAGTCATTTAAGCTGGCCTTTCTCACACTCAAATCACCATTTTGATCAGTTAATATTTTTGGCATCAAAATCATAAAAAGCCCATGGCCGACAATAGCTAATAGGCTGGCACTTAGCAGAGCAGAACTCGCCAGCAACCAGGCCGACAGCAACATCATCAACACGCTGTAGTTTAGCCAGCGACTGGCATTTTGTAACTGTGAATATTTAACCATAACCAGGCCGAGTAGAAAATTAAAGCCACGTTTTAATACCAACACAATTGCTGCGATCGCCAACGCCTGTTGCTCAGAACTGCCCAAGGAAATCATCAGTGGTGCCAATACCACTACCCAGACGGCATCGAACAGCAGACAAAAAACGAACGTCAGAAAGTGCTGATAGTTAAGTTTCGGCAGCCAGGCCCGGTTGGTACTTTGCTGTTCTACACGCTCCTGTGCTAATAATAAAGCCGGTATAAAGGCCATTAAACACAGCAGCAGCGAGATTGCTATTATGACTTGCACTGAATAGTAGTGGTTAATCAGCGGTACTGCTAAAAGCACCAGCAGTGGCCCCAGTTCCTGAATGGCCGCGTACCAGCCCATATTTTTCAAGCTCAAAGTGGGGTCTTTAGTGGCACAATACAGACAGCTCAGGCGCAACAATCCGAAGGCAAAACCCCAGAGCATCCTCGCTATTAATAATACCCAGGGCCCCAGTGGAAATAAAAACATTGCGCAGGCAACGGTGGCGAAAAGCACCGCCAATAGCGTCGCACGACGCCCCCCTAATAGCGTGTAAATATAGACAATTAATGGGTTTAATAGAATGCGTAAGAATCGATTGGCCGATAACAATACTCCCACCCAAATAATCGTTAACAGAAAGTCTGAAAAATAGATGGGCAGTAATAAATACAACACTGCGTCGGAAACCAGTGCCAGTGTTAAAGTTGAGCTAGCTAAAATCGTCTGTTTAGTGGCACTGTGCATTACTGTCTCTACTTGTTACAAATTAATAATGCCTGGGCTTAAGTAATTTTGGAAAATGTAAATCACAGCCCTGGCAAACGGTTTACTCGGCCTAACTACAGCGTTGAATTTCTGCGGCCAGTGTATACTGGCTTTTATTTTCCGAGTACCTATTGGTCAGCATTGCACTTGAGCCACGTAACAAAATGGTCATTCTAAACAATTCTTCCAGTACGTCTATCACCCTATCCCTATAAGGCGACTCTTTTAATTTACCAGCCTCATCGAACTGCTCGTATGCCTTGGGGATTGATGACTGATTGGGAATAGCAAACATGCGCATCCAACGCCCTAAAATACGCATATTATTCACTACATTAAATGATTGAGAACCACCATTTACCTGCATTAGTGCCAGTGTTTTTCCCTGGGTAGGTCGCACAGAGCCATCACTGAGAGGGATCCAGTCAATTTGATTTTTAAACGCTGCACTCATATTGCCGTGTAACTCAGGAGAGCTCCAGAGCATACCCTCAGACCAGTGCGCCAATTCTCGCAGCTGTTGCACTTTGAGATTGTCTACCGGCTCGCTCTGATACACTGGCAGCCCTGTGGGATCAAATATTTTCACCTCGGCGCCGAAGCTGCGCAGTATTTCAGCGCTTTGCAGTGCGAGCTTTTTACTGTAAGAACCCTCTCTCAATGAGCCGTAGAGTACTAAAATGCGCGGCGCATGACTAACTGTTGGCTGCAGGGCGATCTCGGCGTCAATACTTTTAAGATTGTGCTCAGGTAATTGGTAGGTACTCATACAACTCTCTCTCTGTGTTATGTATTCTATATTTCTAG
>MAAB01001410.1_pt1 | contig 23767 bp, 21 predicted proteins | sample 1115991 | NCBI WGS metagenome assembly MAAB01 (sample SAMN04961124, study PRJNA320927) | seawater metagenome | isolation source: sample BD02T18 sea water enriched with oil for 18 days | place: USA:Gulf of Mexico | collected 2013-07-27
GTATCCACGCTATAGTGTTCTTTGTAACGAGCATCAATATAGGCATCACAGAGAAAGGCAAATAACTTGTTATCTTGCTCATGGTTTATCGGGAAAATCTTTCGGATATGACGATCGAGTTTCTTAACCTCGTTTCGTAATACAAACAACCGATGGGTGCGAGGTTTATACAGTGTGATGGTCGCAAGATACGTAGCAAACAAATGCTCTGTCATTTGGTGCAAGTTGTAGATAGCAGCGACACGCTGTTTTCGCTGATAGTTAAATTCAAACATGCCGTGAAACTGTGATGCCTTCTCAAAGAAACGCTCAAAGTAACGAATGCTAAGCTCTCGTCGCTGAGGGTTCGTCAGCTCTTGCGGGGAGGCAAGGTCAAAATTGTCATCCCATAACACAACCCCTTCTTTAACGATGTCTTGGTAGAAGTACTCACCTTGTTGTAATGCGCTATTAAACCGGTCGGCGCTTTCGTGTATTAGATGAAATGGGGCTGAAAGTTCCGCACGGCCTTGTAGTTTGCCCAGTAAAGCCGTGAGCTTGCGCTCTTTAGCTGTGGTGCTTTCACCGTGAAAAACCACTAATACATCCACATCAGAGTTGTACTCTGAGATAACACCATTTTTATCAACCCGCCGATCATTGATGAAATCCCCACGAGCATAGCTGCCGAATAACCATATCATCGCGATATCAACGGGGCTTTTATCGAGAATCCATTGCTTAGCAAAGGCCAGGTCGTCGCGGACGGGGGCTGGTATATGGTCGGTGTTGGTGTTTAGGGTGGATTTATCGTATGGCATGGTTTTGGGCGTTTGTGGGTTGTTGTTGTGGAAGATAGTGATGTTGATTGACACTTGGAAGATAGTAGCATTTGAACCGTGTTGAGAGGAGTTTTATTGCTGATATGAGGCAGTTAACAAGGTAACGTCATCTATGCTCAATGAATAACCTTGGACTTTTAAGGGTGTGCCTTTTATTCTTCGTACCCAGTTAAAAAGCGATAGCATACACACCACATCGAGACCCCTGCATGACGCAATCCGATCAGCAACAAACCCCTAACAACCTCGCCGCCTACTGCTGGTCTATTGCCGACCTGCTACGTGGTGATTTTAAGCAAAGCCAATATGGCCGTATCATTCTGCCATTTACGCTGTTGCGCCGCTTAGAGGGCGTGTTAGAAGATAGTAAAGATAACGTCCTAGCAGCCGTCGAAAAAGTTCAAAAAATGAACGTGCCTGAAGAGGCCCAAGAAAAACTGCTGTTAAGAGCGACAGGCGGCCTAAGTTTCTTTAACACCTCAAAAATGGATCTCTCCAAACTTGGAGAGGGTGATATTAAAGTCAACCTAGAAAGTTATATCTTAGGCTTCTCTAAAGACGCCCGTGAAATCTTCGAATACTTCAACTTTGCTGAATTTATCGGCCAGCTTAATGATGCAGACCTGCTCTGGAAGGTTGTTCAAAAGGTACGCTCAACAGACCTAAGCCCCAAAGCCATCTCCAATCACGATATGGGGCTTACCTTTGAAGAGCTAATCCGCCGCTTTGCAGAAGGCTCCAATGAAACGGCTGGAGAGCACTTTACTCCAAGAGACATCGTGCGTCTCACCACCTCACTGGTGTTTATGGAAGATGATGACGCCCTCACCAAGCCTGGTATTATCCGTACTATTTATGACCCCACGGCAGGTACCGGTGGCTTTCTTTCTTCGGGTATGGAATACGTGCATGAGTTAAATCCAGCAGCAGATATGATTGCTTATGGCCAAGAGTTAAACCCCGAAAGCTACGCTATCTGTAAAGCCGATATGCTCATTAAAGGCCAAGAAGTTAAAAACATTAAACTTGGCAACACCTTATCCAATGACCAGCTTTACAATCAACAATACGACTACATGTTATCCAATAATCCACCCTTTGGTGTAGATTGGAAAAAAATAGAATCAACCATCAAAGACGAAAACACCCTCAAGGGCTTCGGCGGCCGCTTTGGCCCAGGGTTACCGCGCGTCTCTGACGGCTCGTTATTATTCCTCATGCATTTGCTCAGCAAATTGCGAGACGCATCAGAGGGCGGTGGCCGTATCGGTATAATCCTAAACGGCTCTCCGCTATTTACCGGTGGTGCAGGTTCCGGTGAATCCGAAATCCGCCGTTACATCCTTGAGGCCGACCTATTAGAAACAATCGTCGCGCTCCCCACTGATATGTTCTACAACACCGGCATCGCAACCTACGTATGGGTGTTATCGAATAAAAAGGCCGATGAACGTAAAGGTAAAGTACAACTCATTAACGGCGTCAATCTCTGCGGCAAGATGCGTAAATCCCTAGGTTCAAAACGCAACGAAATGAGCGCCGATGATATCGCGACCATCACTCGCAGCTTTGGTGCCTTTGAAGTGGTTGAAGCAAGAGAACTCGACAAACCTGTCGAGCAGAAAAGTAACAGAGGCCGTCAATCAGCGAACCCCAAAAAAGAGGCGCCAAAAACCTTCGCCAGTAAAATTTTCGCCACCCATGAATTTGGCTACCGTCGTATCACCATCGAGCGTCCATTGCGGGAAAGCTACCAATTCAGTGATGAGCGTTTAGCTGAACTGCGTTTTGCCCCCAAGCCCTTGAACGCACCAATGAAATGGCTATACGCTGAGCAACTAAAAGCCAGTAATGGTACCTGGACGGATGAAGAAGATTGCCCGCACTATGGGCAGCTTGCCGAATTCGAGATGGAAATTCGAAAACATATCAAACAGAACTTCAGCGACCTGAAAGAAGCCAAAATCAAAGAGCTGTTAGACAGTAAAACCTGGACGGCACAAAAACAAACCCTGCTTAAAGCCAAGAAACTGCAACAAGGCTCTCCACAATCCATGGGTACCGAGCAGTGTGATGATATGAACGGCTATGAAGCTGCCCTTAAAGCAGCCTGCAAAGCCCAAGGCATTACCTTAGATACCAAAGAGAAAAAACAAATCACCACCGCAGTAAGTTGGAAAAACCCAGAAGCGGAAAAGGTGATTAAGAAGGTACATAAAAACACCGCAGCGAATCCGCTGTATGGCATGTTTGAGGTGGATGGGGTCAGTGGAAAAAGCGTTGTTGAATACAAGCCCGATGGCGACTTACGTGATAATGAAAACGTTAACCTTGACCCTTCACAATCGGTTAATGCGCTAAATGAAGCCTACTTTAAAAAAGAAGTACAACCCCATGTGCCTGATGCTTGGATAGACGCCAACAAGAAAGATGAAAAAGATCAGGAAGTGGGTATCGTTGGGTATGAAATCCCGTTTAACCGCCATTTTTATCAATATCAGCCACCGAGGGATTTGGTAGAGATTGATGCGGATTTGGATGCCGTGAGTGCCGAGATTATGAGCCTGTTACAAGAGGTGCATTCCTAATGGCAAGTGAAAACAATGAGCCGATAAAGCACGATAGCGCCTATGGACAATGGCTGGGCGAGTTAAAGAACCGCTTCAGGCAAACACAGCTAAAAGCAGCGGTGCAGGTAAACAGCAGCCTATTGCAGTTTTATTGGGAACTGGGTGAAGATATTGTTAAGCGCCAGCAACAATCCAGTTGGGGTAGCGGTTTTATAAAACAACTGAGCCAGGATTTAATGTCTGAATTCCCTGAGATTAAAGGATTTTCAGAAAGAAATATTAAGTATATTAGGCAGTGGTATCGCTTCTGGGTAGAAAGCCAACCAATTGGGCAACAGCCTGTTGCCCAATTGGTTGCTATTCCTTGGGGGCATAATCTACATATCATTAGTAAGTGCCAAACCACCCAAGAGGCACTCTATTATGTGCGCACGACCATCGAGTATGGTTGGAGCCGTAATGTACTGACGCATCAGATTGAAAGCGGGCTATATCAACGTGAAGGCAAGGCCATCAGTAATTTTGAAACCACCTTGCCAGTAGTACAGTCTGACCTTGCCCAGCAAACCTTAAAAGATCCTTACGTGTTTGATTTTCTCGCCCTCAGCAAAGACTACAGCGAGCGAGAATTAGAGCAGGGATTGATTGACCATGTTAGCCAGTTTTTATTAGAGCTAGGTGCAGGCTTCGCATACATGGGAAAGCAGGTTCCCATTCAGGTAGGGGATCGCGATTTTTATTTAGACCTGCTGTTTTATCATACACGTCTGCATTGTCATGTGGTGATAGAACTGAAAATCACCGACTTTGAACCCGAGCATGCCGGTAAGCTGAATTTTTATATCAAAGCGGTTGATGAGCAGCTGCGTGGGGAAGGTGATGCACCCACTATTGGCATTTTGCTATGTAAAAATAAAGATAAAACGGTGGTGGAATATGCTCTTAGCGATATTCAAAAACCGTTAGGAGTTACGGAGTATCAGCTGACGCAGACTTTACCGGATAATCTGAAGTCCAGTTTGCCCAGTATTGAGGAAATTGAAAGTGAATTGGGGAGTGAGTTATGAGTGGGAAGTATGTAGCTTATCCTGAATATAAAGATTCTGAAATAGATTGGGTTGAAAAGCTTCCATCGCACTGGGAGCTTAGTAAACTACGTTACATGTTTTCGTTTGGAAAAGGGTTAACTATTACGAAAGAAAACTTGTCAGATGAAGGTATTCCATGCGTTAACTATGGTGAGGTGCATTCAAAATTTGGCTTTGAAGTAAATCCTGAGATTCATCCACTTAAATGTGTCAACGACAGCTATATAAAGTCATCCCCAAGAGCTCTACTGGTGAAGGGTGATATAGTATTTGCCGATACGTCTGAGGATATCGAAGGCTCAGGAAACTTTACGCAATTAACGAGTGATGAGAAGGTTTTTGCTGGTTATCACACAATTATTGCTCGGCCTAACGATCGCCAGTGCAGCCGTTTTTATGCTTATCTGTTAGATTCTCTAGAGTTTAGAACACAGGTTAGGCATGCTGTAAAAGGTGTGAAAGTGTTTAGTGTTACGCAGGCAATTCTTCGTGGAATTAATATTTGGCTGCCTTCTCTTGAAGAGCGAAAAAAAATCGCCAACTTCCTCGACCGCGAAACCGCCAAAATCGACACCTCAATCGAAAAACAACAACAGCTGATCAAACTGCTAAAAGAAAAACGTAAGGCTGCGATTAGTAAGGCTGTTACGCAGGGGGTGAATACCCAAGTAGAAACGAAGGATTCAGGTATCGATTGGTTAGGGAAGATTCCTGCTCATTGGGATATTAGGCGGGCCAAGTTTCTATTTGAAGAGCAAAATAGGGCTGTAAGAGAAGTAGATGGTATTGTCACTGTATTTCGCGACGGCCAAGTCTGTTTGAGATCAAGAAGAAGGTATAGTGGCTTTACAATGGCTGTCCTTGAACATGGTTACCAAGGTATTCGTAAGGGTGATTTGGTTATACATAGTATGGATGCTTTCGCTGGAGCGATTGGCACATCGGAAGATGACGGAAGAGCAACACCGGAGTATGTGGTGGTTAAGCCATATAACTCTAAAATGAACAGCGAATATTACGCAGATATCCTGAGGTTAATGGCTGAGCGAGATTATATCTTTGTCTTATGCCCTTCAGTAAGAGAGCGAGCTCCACGATTTAGGTTTTCAAAATTCCAACAAGTTTTGTTGCCTGTTCCACCGACAGATGAACAAGATGAAATTAAAAGCTACCTAGAAGATATGTTGGGAAGATATGTTGGGTTAATTAAAAAAGCTGAAGTTCAGATAAAGTTGTTACAAGAACGCCGCGCAGCCCTAATATCCGCAGCCGTCACCGGTAAAATCGACGTAAGGTACTTCAATCCAGGAGATGGACAGTCCCCAGAACCTTCAAATACCAACAACAAAGAAGTTGCCGCATGAACGCAGCTCTTTATCAAGGAGAATGTGTCGGCATAGGGCCTATTAAAACAGCCTATAATCATGCTGTGATTGGTCAAAATCCAACTACCAAGTATTGCTCGGCAGTTGGTATCAATTCAGTAGGCTCTATTTTAGAACATGCTGGCATAATGAATATTCAATGAGTAACAAGGAGAGTGCTATGAATAATGAAATACTCATTTACGAAGGGGAAAATAATGCCATTGAAGTGCAGCTGGATGCCGCTCAGGAAACCTTGTGGTTAAGCTTGCTTCAGATAGCAGACTTGTTTGGTCGAGATAAATCGGTAGTCTCCCGTCACTTGAGAAATGTCTTTAAAGACAGTGAGTTAGATAAAGAGGCAGTTGTTGCAAAAAATGCAACAACTGCCACAGATGGCAAAACCTATCAGGTTGAATATTATAACTTGGATGCCATAATTTCAGTCGGTTATCGTGTGAACTCCCAAAAGGGCACTCAGTTTCGTCAGTGGGCTACTGCACGCCTAAAAGAGCATCTGGTGCAAGGGTATACGCTGAATGAAAAACGACTGCAGCAACACAAAGACCAGCTGCACCAGTTGGAGCAAACCTTAAGCCTGTTTCAGCAAAATGTGATAGATCAGGCTAGCTTGCCAGAAGCGCAAGGCTTGGTAAAAATCATCGCAGATTACACCAATACCTTTGTTCTGCTCAACCAGTTTGATAGTGAGCGACTGCCCACCGCTGATTTTGATGAGGATATCCGTTACCAAATTAACTATGACGAAGCCCGCGCTGCTATCGCCTTGTTGGTGAAAAATCTAATAGGCCAAGGTGAAGCAACCGAGCTAGTTGGCAATGAAAAAGACGATAGCTTCGCTGGAGTGTTGGGTTCAGTAGTACAAAGCTTTGGTGGTGATTATTTGTATTCCAGCATCGAAGCACAGTCCGCACATTTGCTGTATTTTATCATCAAAAACCACCCCTTCAGCGATGGCAATAAACGCATTGGCGCGTTTATGTTTATCTGGTTTTTACAGCGCAATGAGCATCACCGAAAGAAGTCGGGTGAATTAAAAATCAATGATAATGCGTTGGCTGCCATTGCATTACTGGTGGCGCAAAGTGACCCGGCACAAAAAGAATTAATGATTCATTTGATTATGAATTTGGTCCGGTAAGGAATACGAGATAGAAGTATAGGAAAGACAAATGAACTGGCATTACTAGTTTGTCAAAGCTATGAGGTTAGTTGAGTAGAGCAATAATTAGGTTTAGGGAGATATAACAATGACACAACGGGTAACCAAGCAATTTCAACTATTGATATGTGTATCGTTGCTATTACTATCGACATTTTCATTTGCAGTAGAAAAACAGCTTCCTTTTGATGCGAAAGTTCTTGAGCAGAAGGCGGTTCCGTTGATGGGAATTACCTCTGTCGATGACTTGGATGTTGAGTTTGAGGAGCCGAATGCACATGCTGGTGGTGGTATGGAAATGCAACGTTTCTTTTCAACCACCATTATCAATAAATTGAGCAACTGCAGAAATGAAATTGATGGTGTGTTTACACAATGGACTGCACAGCATGGTTTAGTCCCCTCGCAGCGATTACAAACATCGGATACCTTGGTTTTACGTATCATGGATAAAGGTCAGCGTGGCCTATTTGAGGCGGGTTATGTGTTTAATCAGAAACCTTCCTATGTTCGTGCATCACTTGATTACTATGAGCTTAACGGAAATAAAATCTCGCCGGAAACCAATGGAGAGATGCTTACAAGTTACCATTTAAGTAAATTATGGACGGATTTGTCGGAGGCGTTGAAATGCGATTAATGATATGCGCTTTTTTGGCTTTTGTATTTGTAGCGCCATTACAGGCGAAAGAATGGCGAGTTGGTTTGTGTTATGGAGATGATGCAACCGGTGTCGATAAGCAGTATCGGCGAGCGATTGGCGATGTGGTTGCGAGTAATTTTCATACAGTAGATAAAGAGTCCAAGGTAACGGTTAAGGTTCGTGACTGTGTCGAAGAGCCAGATTTTGCCTGTTATGCGGATAAAGAAGCAATATTTTGCCGTGAGGAGCCTTTAGCTTTGTTGGTTCGAACGTCTGCCTGTTTGTCAGCAGAGGCTGCGTTTATTTATCAGTCTCAGCCCAATGCGCGAGCACTTGAAATTGGCCCTAAGTTAGGGTGGGCTGATGCATTACGTTTGGCGGATGCAGAAAGTGATACAGGTGATGAGAGGTTTAAGCAATATGCAGATATTATTATGGAAAATAAAAGACTGTCTGCAGATAGCTTAAATGCAATTTATTCTTTGGTGGTAGACCTATATAAGTACACTAATACGGATTTGGAACCAGACAAGGATAATACACATCTGTCAGTTGGTTTGGACATCTATCGAGCAGTCAACGAGTATGTGTTTGCGTTTGTTCTGGGGCATGAGGCGTATCATTTTAATGCAAATACTTGCCCGATTACCGAAAAATTGCCTATTGAGACAAATGGCTATTGGAAAGAGATTTATCAGTTGCAGCATAAGGGTGGGTTGTTTGATCCAAAAATCACACTGGATACACACGAGTTAAGGGCTGATCGCTGTGGTTACCGCTGGATGGGTTTAACGGCTAAGAATCATCAAGGCACCCCTGTTGTTGATGCGTTATCAAAAAGAATTGCCATTGATGTACTGGCGACGCCTATGTTCGCGGGATTGCTAAAAACGTTTGATGAAAATAAAATCGGCCATGAGGTACCTGTTATGAAATTGGCTGACGGTTATTTGTACCCTCAATCCCGTCTAGCATTGGCAGCCTTAGTGTTAAATAGCACAGAAAAGCATTACCCCTCCGTCGTTAAAGCTTGTAATGATACCTCTAGAGCTTTGGTTACAACCGTACAGGAATCTGCAAGTAATTTTCCTAAAACATCCGGTTATGTGCCGGATTCATTTATGGCAGCTTTGCCTCCCGCTGTTGAGGTTGCTTGGAATAACGGGATTTGGACTGAAGAAAGCCATTCATGTTTTGTGGGAGATGAAAAATGAGTATTTTAGGTTTTACAGCAGAGCAGGTATTGGCTTTTTTACAGTTAGGTATTTCTGGCGTTGCTTTTGTTTTTTTAGCGATGAGCTTTAGTTTATTAAGGCATGAACAGGCTAGAAAAGAAGAGGCAAGAGATAACATTTTGGCGTCAATCAGGCAGTTTTCAATCTTGAGCCTGGTTTTTGCCATTCTGGTAGCAGTGATGATGATGTTGGATATTTTTATACAAGTGGGTGCTGATCAAGTGAGCGTTGGTTTACCGGAAGAATGTAAAGCCGAATTGGATAGAGCGAATCTATTGGCAATGAACAAGCAGGTGCACACGGTTGATAGTCTGCATGAGTTGCTTAAAAATACTATTGAAAAATGCCAGTGACAAAGCGAAGGGAAAACCAACTACGTCTGATCCGGCACAGATGTGTTTAGTCAAAAAATAGTTGTTTAGTATTAGTAAAGGCATTTAAGCGCTGGTTAAAGCGTTGGCTCCGATAGAATAAAAGGACGTACGGATATGGCAAGCGCGAGTGAATTCGCATTCCAAAATGAAATGATTCAGCAGTTGCTGGATAACGGTTGGCTACTAGGCAAACCGAGTGGTTACAACCGTGAACTGGCGTTGTATTCAGAGGACGTGTTGGGTTTTGTTAAAGAGACTCAGAAAGACCAGTGGAAAAAATTTAAAGCGCTATATCCGAATGACCCAGACGATAAATTCTTAGAACGTGTTGCCTCTCAGCTCAATAAAGCCGACCCCAATGCCGCCAATAAAGAAATGCGCACCTATGGTACCTTGGGGGTGTTACGTCACGAGCTGCGTGACCGTGGTACTCGCTTTAGCTTATGTCAGTTTAAACCCGAGCATGATTTAAATCCGGATACGCTAGCGCGTTACAAAGAGAACCGTCTGCGGGTGGTGCCGGAGCTGGTGTATTCGCCGTGGTGTGACGATAAGAGTGCTACTGACGAGCATGAGGCGGAGACCGGTACACGCGCTAAAAAATGGCGTATCGACTTAGTGTTGTTTGTGAATGGCTTACCGGTGGCTACCTTAGAGCTAAAGTCAGAGTTTAAACAGGCGGTAGAAAACGCCATTAAGCAATACAAAACCACGCGTTTTGCCATAGACCCAGCCACTAAAAAGCCTGAGCCCTTATTAACGTTTAAACGCGGGGCATTGGTGCATTTTGCCGTTAGCCAATATGAAGTGCATATGGCTACTCGACTGGAAGGGGACAAGACTTACTTCTTACCCTTTAACAAAGGCACCAAAGAGGGTGGCGCTGGTAATGATGTACCAGAGGATGTGAATCAGTATGCGACTGATTATTTATGGAATGAGGTACTGCTGCCCGATAACCTGTTGAATATTCTTGCCCGTTTTGTGCATTTACAAATCGAAGAGAAAGAAGACTGGGAGGGGCGTAAATCCAAAAAAGAAACCTTAATATTCCCCCGTTACCATCAGTGGGATGTGGTTAGCCAGTTAGTGAATGCTGCTCGTACTGAAGGCCCAGGCCATAAATACTTGATTCAACACAGTGCCGGTTCCGGTAAATCCAACTCCATTGCGTGGTCGGCACATCAATTATCGGCCATTCATACGGTCGAGGGCAATAAACTGTTTGATTCGGTAATCGTGGTTACCGATAGAACGGTACTGGATGACCAGTTACAAGAAACCATCTCCCAGTTCACCTCGGTAGAAGGTGTGGTAGGGCGTATTAATCGTAATGAGGGTGATGGTTCTAAATCAGAAAAACTCGCTGCGGCGCTGGAAAGCTCACAGCCGATTATTATCGTGACGATTCAAACCTTTCCTTATGTATTAAAAGCTATCGAAAACAGCGCTAGCCTCAAAGAGCGTAACTATGTCGTGATTGCCGATGAGGCCCACAGCTCACAAACTGGCAGCACTGCACGACAGCTAAAAGAAGTGTTGATGATCGACACAAAAGAGGGTGATGAAGAGATTGACTCGGGAGATGCTATTGAAGCAACCGTTGCTTCACGCCCAGGGTTAACCAATCTGAGCTATCTGGCCTTCACCGCAACGCCAAAAACCAAAACTCTGGAGTTGTTTGGCCGTTTACCTAAACCTGATGAAGTACCCTCTAAAACCAATAAGCCCGAAGCCTACCATGTGTACAGCATGCGTCAGGCCATTGAAGAAGGCTTTATTCTGGATGTGTTAAAAAACTACACCAATTACAAAGTGGCTTATAACCTGGCCATGAAAATTTCTGGTAGTGATGAAGAGGTCGAAAGTAAAAAGGCTAAGGTGAAGCTTAATCAATGGGTGCGTCTGCATGACTACAACATCAGCCAAAAAGTGCAGGTGATTGTGGAGCACTTTAAAAATAATGTGATGGGGCTATTGGGTGGTCAGGCTAAGGCTATGGTGGTCACCAGTTCCCGTAAAGAGGCTGTGCGTTATAAGTTGGCCTTTGATCGGTATATCACCGAAAAAGGTTATCAGAAGGTGGTTGCCATGGTGGCGTTTTCGGGTGAAGTCGAGTTCAGTGATAAAGATCCGAATGTTGAAGGCATTATTGGCGAGAAGTTTACTGAGTCTGGTATGAACCCTGGCCTTAAAGGCCGTGATCTGCGAAAAGCCTTTGATAGTGATGACTACCAGGTGATGCTTGTTGCTAATAAGTTTCAGACGGGCTTTGATCAACCCAAGCTCTGTGCCATGTATGTCGATAAGAAACTGGGCGGTGTCGAGTGTGTGCAGACGCTGTCACGTTTAAACCGTACATTCCCGGGTAAGGCTGAGGCGGGTACCTATGTACTGGATTTCTTTAATGAGCCTGACGATATTTTGGGGGCGTTTCAACCGTATTATCAAACAGTGCAGTTAGATGACGTGTCTGACCCTGATGTGATTTTTGATCTTTCGGACAAGTTAAAAGCGGCGGGTATCTTTTATTGGCAGGAGGTTAAGCAATTTTGTGAGGCTTATGACATTCCAAGTAAAAGCCATGCGGCCATCGCGAATATTTGTAAACCAGCCGTTGAGCGTTGGACTCATAAGTATAAACACGCAATTGAGGCGTATAAACAAGCGAAAGACATGTTTGAACGTCAAAAAAAGTTTGATGATGCGGTATTGATCGCGAACGCTGAAAACAGCTTTAAAGAATGCAAACAAGAGAAAGACGCGTTAGAGATTTTCAAAAAAGATTTGGGTTCCTTCGTGCGCTTTTATGACTTTATGTCACAAATCGTTGATTACGACGATAAAGATCTGGAAAGGCTATGTCTTTATGCCCGTAATCTCCGACCAATGCTGCGCGAGGCGGCTATTGAAGAAGATGAGGTAGATCTTAGTAATGTCGAGTTAAGCCATTACCGATTGTCCAAAATACGACAGCAAAACCTTATATTAAAAGAGGATGCAGCGGAATATCTAGCGCCCGGTGATGGTGTGGGTGGTGCAAAACCGAAAGATAAGAAGGAAGAATTTCTGTCGCAAATTATCAGTCGGCTTAATGAGGTTTTTATCACGGATGAGTTGACTGGGAAAGACCTGGTGAATTATGCCTATACGATTCGCGATAAAATCAGTGAGAATGAGCTGGTTATGCATCAAATCGCCAACAACAGTACTGAACAAGCGCTTTTAGGGGGCTTTTCAAAGGCGATTGATGATGCTGTGTTGGATAGTAGTGATGCCCACCAAAATCAAATGATGCAGTTGTTGTCGGATCCAAGTAAAGCGGAGAGTTTTGCTCGGGTGGTTCTAGATTTGTTGAAAGGTGCAAATACCTGATGTTAAAGGTAAGTGATTACGTATGACGGAAGTAAATCAACATGCAATGGATGTGTTATCTTTTTGGCATCAAACCGAGTTCTTTGATTCTGTCGACCTTAAGGATGTGGGTCGCAAAAAACCTGGTGTCATTTATTATCAAGGCGAGGAGATTGCGAATAACCCGATGTGTTTGCCTTGGCTTGATAGAGAAAAGATTCGCCGGGGCGGCAAGGGCTACTTTCCCAATAAACACTATACATACACGCTTTATTTAGGTGTGTTTAACAGGTCAGAGTTTTTTGATCAGGCAAGGTCATTGGCAGGCACTTCTGATGATGCAGCGTGGGATGAGAGACGAAATGATAGTGGTTTAACTTGTTGTGCCACCGTTAATGTAAGTAATGAAGGTACACTCCAGCTTGATACGTTGTCACTATCCACCGCACCTTGGGCGTTAGGTCAGGTATTAAAGCATAACCTCGGTAATGTGAGGTTCGAGGATTTTGAGCGGGAGTCGAAAGACTTTATTCATAGTTGGCAGGCTATGGATAAGTTGGCGGATAATATTAAACAGGAAGCGGGAGGCTCGTCTGCTTTCACGACGTTTGAGCTAGTAGAGATTCTGAAACAGCTATCTACTTGGGCGGGTTTTGAGCCCGAAGAGACGACAGCCGCACTCATTGTTAAACTCAACCCAAAAAGCTTTATCAAAGGCTCGCCGAAAACGGTTCATCTACCCGCGCAAGTGTTTCAACAGTTGGAGCATATCGCTACCGATTTGGCAGAATATATAGAACGCGAATCGACTGAACTGGTAGCAGAGGAAGAGAGACAGGAAGCGGGGGAAGATAGCGGTTTTGAGGCTGATCGAGATGCAACGCCAGACACTGAGCCATCTGAAAGGGTGATAGAGCCAGACGTATCCATTCTCAATAGCTTTTTTATTCGGGATATTGAAGTTGCGCGTGAGCTTGTTAGAAATAATAAGCTCTCTGAAAACTCACCGTTAATACAGTATTTGTCGCCATCCTTTTCACACCACTCGGACTTGCTTAGCGGGGAAGGTGAGGCGCTTATTCGCAAACAACTTTCTTTGAGTAAAACGCCTGGTGGTCGATGGCCAGAGAGTAGTATGCATACGATGAGTTTGATGCAGCAGTTTGCGATCAATACGGCAAAAGAGGAGTTAGCGGCGGGAGGGTTGTATTCGGTGAATGGCCCACCTGGAACAGGCAAGACCACGATGCTGCGTGATTTTATCGCAGACAATATCGTGAAACGCGCGAAAGTACTGTCGAATTTGCATTCGGCTAGAGATGCGTTTAGTACTGACCTAACGGTTAAAATCGGGGATGAAATGGTTGCTGGGGTAAAGCAATTGATCCCCGAGTTATGCGGTTTTGAAATGGTTGTGGTGTCTAGTAACAATGCGGCGGTAGAAAATATCTCTAAAGAGTTGCCTCAGTGTAAAACGCTTGGGTCTGAGTTTGTGAACTTGGAATATTTAAAGCCTGTCGCACGGAAGCTAGCAGCCAATCATTATGAGGAGGGGGACAATTCGTTTGTACAGTCTTTAAGTAATGATGAAGATTGTTGGGGGCTAATTGCCGTAGCGTTGGGTAATTCATCTAATCGAAGCGTATTCGGCAATAGAGTTCAGTTTAAGAAAATGGCAGGTCTGACGCCAGTGGGTGAACCAGCAGAGCGTTATAATACGATTGTCCCGACAGTTAACGACCTAGTTAATGATCTTTACAAGAAGGGTTCTAGCCCTGAAAGCAACTTCGAGGTAGTTCAAAAGGCGTATAAACAGGCTGAGAGCGCGTTAGAACAAGGGCTCAGTGATTTGGCCCGCTTAGAAAAAGTGAAAGTAAGCAAGCGTACCTTGGCGATGCAAGAAAAGGCTTTGTCTCGCTTTAGGGACGCTTTGTTGCATACAAAGGCTTGCGCTGCAATCTTGATGGAGAGGAAGGTATCTTGGTGGCCATTTAAGCTTTGGGTTGTGTTATACCGGCGTGCGCTTGTAAAAGCATTTCAATTGAGAATTGTTCATAGGGAAGTTCAGCTAGAGAGTAAACAGGCGAAGTATGATCGAGATGCAGCGGCGTTGTTACAAGAAATTAAGGCGTGTGAGCCTTTAACTATTCGACATAAAGAGGTGGCGTTCTCTGGTTATGGTGAGGACTATAACAGTGAAGGCATTCAACGCGGTGCGTTTGGACATAGCAAGGAGCTTAATCGACTTCGTGCTGAGCTAACTGTAAAAGCATTTGATTTACAGCAAGCATGGCTAGTTGCAAGTTATCGAGGCTGTTTTTCAAATAACGTTAATAAATTCATGGCACTTATTAACGGCGAGGTAAAAGACACCGAACATGCAAAAGCGATGTGGCAGTGTTTCTTTATGGTGGTACCTGTCGTCTCGTCGGCGTTTGCTTCAGTTGCTAGTCAGTTTTCTGCGTTACGAGCAGGGGATATTGGTTGGTTGTTTATTGATGAGGCGGGGCAGGCAACGCCTCAGCAAGCCGTTGGCGCATTACTGCGGGCGAAACGTGCAGTGGTGGTGGGTGATCCGTTGCAGGTGGAACCGGTATTTACCACACCGCCTGAGTTTGTTGAGTCCTTTGGAGAGGTGATGCTCGGAAAAGAGTGGGTTCGTTGGTCACCTACGGTAATGTCTGTTCAGCGCCTTGCCGATAGAGTTAATCCTTATGGTTCGTATCGGATCGCAGAAAATCAGTGGTTGGGTAGCCCGTTAAGGGTACACCGGCGTTGCCAAGATCCGATGTTTTCAATTGCTAATAAAATTGCATATAACAACACCATGCTGCACGGCTCTGACAATATTGTGGAAAATGCACCTTTTGTCTGGGGCTTGAGTTGTTGGTACGATATTTCTGGTGATGTTGAAGGTACGCATTTTGTTCCGAAGCAGGCGGAATTTGTATTACGTATGATTAGAGGATACATCAATGCGAATAACGCCTTACCCAATTGCTATATCATTACGCCATTTCGTCATGTGAAATTTGGATTGCAAAAATACCTGTGGAAAAAATTTAGTCACCCTAACATCAGCAAAGAGACTTTTGATGATTGGTTGGATGGCCGAGTTGGAACCGTCCATACTTTTCAAGGTAAAGAAGAGGACTTTGTTATATTAGTGCTGGGTGTCTCCTTACAGAATTCAGGAGCAGCTAGCTGGGCTTCGAGCAAACCGAATCTATTAAATGTCGCAGTGACTAGAGCGAAGAAACGGGCTTATATTGTGGGTTGTAAGAAGCTGTGGGCAGGGTTAGATAATTTCTCTTGTGCGAGTGCCGAGCTGTCCTCTAGTCCATTTGCGGAGTTGGTACCAAGTACCGAAATGTAGATCCTGGCGAGATTCAGTTCATTAAACCTCGTCAATCAATACTGTGTAATAATAAAAATATAAAAAGGCCACTCCCTATGACATTACGATTCAATCACATGGAATTAACACTACCCACTGGCACCTTAACAAAAGAAAAAGCATCGATTAGCGCATTTTACGGCGAAATATTTGGATTCGAAGTGATCGAGGTACCTATGGTAGATGCTCGGTTACAAGAGAAGAAACTATTGATGCGTACAGACCCTGAAACCAGCCAGTTTATCTTTCTTGTAGAGCAGGATGCCGATACGTGCATTCAAGCACCAGGTTTTGATCACTTAGGATTTTTATTGTCGGGGCCGAAGGAAGTGGGTGAGAAATTGCGTTTATGTCAGCAATGGCAGGAGAAGGATGACCGGGTACAGATCAAAATCTATGACGATTTAGATACGCCGCAAGCCATCAATAAAACCTTTTATGTAAAATTTATTTTGCCAATATGGTTCGATATTCATTCTATTGAATTCCATGAGGGTTTTGAACCTGAAAAAGAATGGCATTTTAGTTGATGTGTGCTGTTAATCATTGGGCTCGCTGTTTAATCAAAGAATGTTATCAAGGAGAAAAATATGTTTCATAAAATAGTTGTCGGTATTTTTTTGTTTTTGTTATCCGTTTCAAGCTGGGCTGAGCCGGTTTGGATTGACGTAAGATCATTGCAAGAATATGGGCGTGATCATATCGAAGGTGATATCCGTATTGCTCATACGTCCATTGTTGAAAAGCTGGCAGTGCTATATCCCAACAAAGATACTGAACTCCACCTGTATTGTCGTAGCGGTGGGCGGGCGGGAAAAGCCAAGGCGGCACTGGAAGCTGCGGGGTATATTTCTGTACAAAATGCCGGTGGTATTGCTGATGCACGAGGTCAGAGGGGGCTGTTAAAGTGATTTGTAGTCAAGGAAGGTTTTAAATATGTTGAGAAAATATGGAGGTTATCTCAATCGTTTGCTTTCAATTTTAGTGGCGATAGTTGGGGTTGTTGAGAAAGATAGCGACCTGATTCTTAGATCCTTGGCTGTTTATTTGGTCATTATTCCTTGTATTTGGTTTCCTGGAAAAGTGAATGGCCTAATGGCAGAAAGGGTCTATCGTGGGTACATTATCGATGATAAGTCACCGGATATTCTGATTCAGATCTTTGGTTGGGTGATTCTGCTGATGTTTGCATTTAGCCAGTATTACACCGTGTTTTTGAAATGGTTGCTCGCTTCTTGATCGTGGGTTGAGGTTAGTTCGCTGGTCGCAGGGTAGGTACGTATTTATTTGGCTCAACAGGTGAGCCGAATGAGGTAATTAATCGGCTCATTCGAAGCCCTCTGCAGTACACGCGGCACGATATTCACTGACCGTAAAAGAAAACTAAATAAAAACTCTAAGCTTTCAGTCTTTATACTTATGCGTTTATCACGGATTTATAAGGGGCAGGAGTCCAATAGTGGGGTTTATATATTATGGTAAATGGGTACTACTAGTACCTAAAATAACAATAATATGAACTCTGTGCTTGAGAGGGTTGAAAAATACCTCTATATTGGGACTATGAGTACCAAAAAACAGTTAAAAATAAACCAGCTATTAAGCACACATCCACAAGGAACCGTACTGACCTCTATGTGGCTTGGTCAGCAGGGATACAGCCTGGATCTGCAAAAGCGCTATAAGCGCAGTCACTGGTTTGAGTCTATTGGATCCGGAGCCTTAATTCGTACGGGTGATCAGGTTGACTATTTAGGTGGCATATACGCTTTACAAGCGCAGTTGGGGAGTAGCCTTCACCCTGGTGGTAAGACAGCCCTACAGTTGCAAGGCAAGTCTCATTATCTGGAGTTATCAAGCAAACACGTTATTCTGTTCGCGGGAGAAGAGGAGTCGCCGCCTACCTGGTTTGCCAAATGGGATTGGGGTATCAAGCTGGAAGTTCATAAATCTGCATTTTTGCCTCAACAGTTGGGCTTAGTAGACCTTGATTGTAAAACCTTTACCGTGAAAGTGTCTCATCCCATAAGGGCTATTATGGAGTGTTTATATCTTGCCCCTCAAAAGCAGCCGTTAATGGAAATGTATGAATTATTGGAGGGGCTTAACAATGTACGCCCCACGCTTGTTCAAAACTTGTTGGAGCAATGCCGCTCTATTAAAGTGAAACGGTTATTTCTCTATCTTGCAGAAAAGGCTGGCCATGAGTGGTTTGATTACTTAACACTAAGCAATATTGATTTGGGTAAAGGCAAGCGTAGCTTTGCCAAAGATGGCAGTTATAACCGTAAATACCAAATTACTGTGCCAAAGGAGTTGGTGTAATTCATGGATGATCCCTACAAAAAACAAGTAGCATTGCTGCTGGATGTGTTGCCAGAAGTGGCCAAGGAAACCTGCTTTGCGTTGCATGGCGGCACCGCAATTAATTTATTTGTGCGGGATATGCCTAGGCTATCGGTTGATATTGATCTGACCTATGTTGTGATAGAAGAGCGGGCCGCAAGTTTACGTAATATTCATCAAGCGTTAGTGAACATCAAGCAACGGATTGACACTTTAAAGCCGGGAATTAAAATTCTACACAAAGAAAAAAGTAGTAAGTTGCAAATTGCTTTACGGGGTGTGCAAATAAAAATAGAAGTGAATATGGTGGGAAGAGGGTTAATTGGTCCTGTAGAAAAATCTGTACTTTGTGCCGCCGCACAAGAACAGTTTGATGCCTTCTGTGCCATGACATTGGTTCCACAATCCCAGTTATTTGGCGGCAAAATTTGCGCCGCACTGGATCGCCAGCATCCAAGAGATTTATTTGATGTGAAGTTACTGTTTGATAACGAAGGGTTTAACAATGAGATAAAACGGGGTGTTATTTTTAGCTTAGTGAGTAGCAACCGGCCCACCCATGAGTTGCTAAACCCCAGGCTGCAAGATCAACGAACGGCTTTTACCCATCAATTTGATGGTATGAGTGCCGTGCCGTTTAACTATGACGATTATGAGCAGATACGTAGCACATTAATCTGCACGTTAAATCAAAGTCTAACGTCCGCGGATAAAGCGTTTTTACTTAGCATTAACCAGGGGGATCCAGATTGGACAATTCATGACTTTTCGTGTTTCCCGTCAGTACAATGGAAATTATTAAATATAAACAGCTTTAAAACTGATAGCCCGGATATGCATCAAATACATTACGAAAGGCTTACTGAGCAATTTGATAAATAAAACTAAGCAAAAACTCTAAATTCATCCAGGTTACCCAGCACCATGGAAGGCGTGACCCCAAATATCTTCCGGTGACTATTACTCAAATGTGACGCATCACTAAAGCCACTATTAAGTGCTGAGTCTGTAAGATTACCCGTTGTATGAAAGTCTCTCATGAAGAAGGACAGCTTTGACCATAGTTTATAGTGTCTGAACGTTAGGCCTGTGTTGAGTTTAAATAAGTGGTTTAGACGGGAGTTAGATAGACCCACCTGCTGACCAAGGTCTGACTGACTGTAGGATGTATTAGGAAGGTTATGCATAAGCTTCATGCAGGATGCAATTCGGTTGTCCATCAGGGCTTGTGGTGTATTAAGCGTATTAGTTAACAGGGACTCTAAATCAGCATTAAGTATTCGCCGTTCAATTTGTTTATTGAATATCGAGTCATTAACGATATCAAATGCTGCGGGGTGCTTAGCTAAGAACGTTTGTCTTAATGCTCTGCCTTGGTGTGACAAGATGTCAAAGTACATTACCGCGAGGTGCTCGCTGCGACAGTCCACCGTATGGTCAACGTTAGCGTCTATAAGTGCGCTTCGGCACGGCACGGGGTCCTGTCCTGGTAGTTGAATATTGAAAGAACCTGAAAGCCCAATCAATAGCACCAGTGCGCCATGCCGGTGTTGAGAGGTGAATCCAAAATCTCCGGTAAATACCGTATGTTCTGGTCGAATATGTAAAATGCTTTCCATTTTGTCGGTAGCCTAATCTTGCAAGACGCTCAAAAACGTCGTTGATAAACTCCTTTCCAATTCCCCTGCACATCCAAATGCGCGTTATCGATGATAGCGGGGAAGCGCTTGGTTCTTAAATGACATGTCTCGAAAAACGTCATGGGTCGGTAGCGGCGCAAAAAACTAAGCCAGATAGCTTTTTATGTAAACTTATTACAGGGTTCGAAAAATGATTGAAAATACGTTACCTCCTACGGTTTCTCTAACGGAGATCTCAAATACGTGGATACTATTCACTGCGGCGATAATACTGATTGTTTCATTGGTGGAAGCTTGGATAGTGACACTTATATTTTATGGTGGCGTTGGTTTTCTGAGGAAGATATTTCCAGCTCCACAGCAGCTTGTTCGCTCTCATGTTGATTACACGATAATGACGGCACTTATGGGGATTTCTTATTTTACAACGATACATCTAAAGCTGGATTTGCCAGATCTTATTATCGTTTTGCTTTGTGTGGGTGCAATTTACAATCCGTTTGGTTTTATTCTTAAAGCCATAAATCCGAGCGTTGGGAAGAGTGATACGTTCATGGGGAAAGTGGTGGTGTGTGCTGGTTTCTTGCCGGCCACTATTGGTTATGGTTATGTTATGTGTGCAACTGTTGTTGCTTTGGTGTAGGGGGAGGTTGAAATAAAAAAGGAGGAGTTCCATATTGAAACTCCTCCTTTTTTATTTGGTGCTAATAGAGTTAATCTAAATACCGTTAACCATTTCAGCGACGGCTGTTCTATATTTCAACGCTACAATATTCTTACAAGAGATGTATTGGTTCTGATTACCTTTTACAAGCTCTGAAGCGACACGCTTAATCTGTTTTATTGCGTAAGATATCCCTGGTCTTGCAAGTGAGCCAGAGGGGCGGGGTACAAGGTCCATTGCTTCTGAACAAGCCCCGCTTTCTTCAAGTATCTGTGCTAAGAACGTTGCGGTTCTTTCTGTGAGCGGATGCTGTTGGCGACTCTGTCACCCCAGAAAAACGCGATCACTTTTTTCATTTCTATCTTGTCGCTTTGATACATGCTTTGTGTCATTGGTTTACTCCATGTTGGCCAATGTTAAGTGTTTGATTATATTTAGCAGGTCAATACCTCGACCCTCTAATGTTAACCAGTGGTTTTGATTCTTCGGATCAACAATCTGTGCGGTAGATTTACCATCAAAGTCTGAATAATAAATGGTTAGAGAACCTTGCATTAATTTCTTGCTGTTTGACGCCCCTTGCATGAGTTCTTTTCGTATCACCACGAGGGCTTTGTTTTCTGTTTGCTCTGGCCCGTATATGGCTTTTACAAAGTCATGCATTGGAATTGAGTATGTGTCGTACTCTGCGTACTGGCTATCTATTGCAAATAGTTGTCTATCATTGTCGAATTTCAGTTGAAGTGGCGATGTAGCGCCAATGCCGATGACTCCTGGTGGTACGGTGAAATGATAGCCGGCAAACGCGACCTTAATGGTATTAGAGCCCAGGGTGTCGTTAGCAAGGCAGAATGGGCTAAAAAATATGCAGAGCAGTAGAGCTATATGTTTCATGTGTAATCCCTGAGCAGAAGCTTCCTTTTGGTCAACCTTTTAAGTAATGGGTGTCATCTTATAATATCCAAAGGGTGCTGGATAGTGTGGGATTCTCGCACAATTGGAACAAGCTGAATGAAAGTAGATAAGCCTCTAAATTTTAAATATACTTCGTGAACTTTATTCATTAAAGGGAGTTTGATTATGATTTGTTCAAATGATCTGGGGTTTGTGTTCCATTATGGAATAAACCCTGAGATATTGGCGAAAATACAATGATTAATTTAATAGATAAAGGCCTACTTTTAATAGTTGGTGTTGTCTGTGCGATTGCGGTATGGGCTTTTTCCAACTATTTTGGTGAAGATTCGTTTGAGATTTATATTGGTGTTTTTATTGGTTATATGCTTTTAGAAAACTATATCTTAAAGAAAGAGCTTAAGAAATATAGATGAAAAATTTCAAGATTCCCTAGCGTTAACTAATGATAGCAGGCGATATATTCGCCTCTTCTTAGTAGCATACTTAGGTTTCCTGTAACTTCAGATATTGGCTAAATTAAGGATGATCCATGCCTACGTATAAACGCATATTAGTGTTTTTACCGTTGTTTTTCACCATTACTTTATCGACTGGATGTATAGCGGCTAATTTGGTGATTTCAGACAAGCTGGCGATATCTTACTCAAAGCCAAATATTATTGTCCATACACAAAATAGCCTTATCCTAAAATATGAGGATTGGTGGTTTTCTCATGAAGTTGTTGATGGTGAGAGGGTGTACCCAGGTATGGATCTGACAGAACATCTTCCTCAATTTATTCGTTCTATATTTAATGCGAAAATCAGAAAGCACGTTTCGCCTGAGTTATCTGCTTTGTCTGAGGAGCAAGCTAAAGTATTTGGTGTTACTCGCGACAACGTTATGCGTGAGAAGCGTGGAGTGGCAGAGCTAATGGCTATTTACGATGTGAAGTCAAAGCGGGGGGATGTTTATGTCATCGAAGAGCGAATGATTCAGCATGTGGAAGTATCTGGTAGTGAAGCTAAGTTTGTAGAGTTAATAAGTAATATTAAGGAGCGATAAGGCAGTTTCAATTGGCCGCTATGGGTATCTAATATATTGAGTCGTCTTTATTACGGGAGCTGATTAGGCTCCCGTTTTTGTTTTAATTCATCAATGATTTGTCATGTCGATAAAATAGGAAAAGGTCGACATGTTGTGTTTATATGTCGATGTAATCGACATATGTTTGAGCCTTAAATTTGATCCCCGATAAAGTGAGTAGTTTAAGATTGGGCTGGGTCTGTCGAAGGTATCTCACCTCAAAAGGTTCACATATTGTGAGCGATGGTTCATAAAATGTGAACTTTCTGTTTCCGTTAAAAGTAGTAGATCTAGTTAGTGTTAACTCAGCTTAGGTGGGTTGTTTGCGGCCACTTGGGCAAAGTCTGTTCCGCATTTCTGTCACAATCGCTCACAAACCGTTATGGTTTACTTTATAGTTGAGAACCACCAAACCGTAATATGAGGGGATCAAATGACAGGCTTTGCTGAATATGACCAATACGATGCCTTAGGGCTCGCTGAATTAGTGAAAAAAGGCGACGTTAGCGCGAGCGACTTGCTGAGTGAAGCCATCCGTCGTCGTGATTCCGTTAACCCACAAATCAATGCAATTATACATAATATGGATGATTTGGCTTACCAAGCCATTGATAACGGTTTGCCGGAAGGTCCGTTCACAGGCGTGCCTTTCTTGCTCAAGGATTTGATGGCGGCCTATAAGGGTGTGCCGATGACAAACGGCAGTCGTGCTTATAAGAATTATGTTCCCAATTACGATAGTGAAATGGTTAAACGTTTTAAAAGTGCTGGGTTAGTGATATTTGGCAAGACTAACACCCCCGAGAATGGATATGTTGGCGTTACCGAGCCCTTGTTGCACGGTATTACTCGTAACCCTTGGAATTTGGATCGTACACCGGGTGGTTCTAGTGGCGGCTCCGGGGCGGCGGTTGGTGCGCGTATAGTGCCGATGGCGAGCGGTGGTGATGGTGGTGGGTCATTACGTATTCCTGGTTCGTGTTGCGGTGTGGTTGGATTTAAACCTTCTCGCGGTCGTAATCCGTATGGGCCTCAAGGTGGTGAGCCTTGGTTTGGGCAGGTGCAAGAAGGTGTGCTAAGTGTCAGTGTGCGTGATTCGGCTGC
>MAAB01001412.1_pt1 | contig 23711 bp, 23 predicted proteins | sample 1115991 | NCBI WGS metagenome assembly MAAB01 (sample SAMN04961124, study PRJNA320927) | seawater metagenome | isolation source: sample BD02T18 sea water enriched with oil for 18 days | place: USA:Gulf of Mexico | collected 2013-07-27
CTATAGCGAAAAATAGATACAAATGGTTCGGTAAGAAAAATGAATGCATGTTGCCTAGTTCTGAAATTAAGGCTAGGTTTCTTTCGTCATGAAAAGAATGGAGAAGAGGGCGTGACTTACGATGAATACAATAAATTTTGTCGCTCTCTACCTGCAACATCATACGTTGTTCAATGGGGTGATTCTCATGTTTGGAAGGTTGGGGGAAAAGTGTTCTGCATCGGGGGTTGGGAAAAAACCGATCAACCAGCTTTCACTTTTAAAGCATCGGAGCTAAATTTTGAAATTTTACGCGATGACCCCGGATTTAGACCTGCTCCAAATGGATACAGCAATATGACGCTCTCGAAAACGAAGATGAACAACTTAGATACTACCTTAAAGAGTCTCACCGAATTGTTTCCCAAGGGTTAACTAAAAAAAAGCAAAAAGAGCTTGGCCTCAATCAAGATTGATTATTGAGGAGCGAAAAGTAATTTACAGCTCAAAACAAGCGCTATGGACCCGATAAATAGGAGATTCAAATGATACCTCAAAAATATGCAGCGTATGTATTTTCGTTTTTCATGTCTTTGCTCATGTCATGCATAATGTCGTTCGTAATTTGTGTTTTTAATATAGGGCTAGTGGATGGAATCGCTTTGATTTGGTTAAAGGCTTGGGGTTTTGCATTTGTTGTGGCGTTTCCAACCATTCTTGCGGTTTCTCCAGTAGTAAGGAAATTGGTTAATCTTGTGGTGGAAAAAAGCGGTGATGTAACACAAGAAGAAAATTCAGAGGGTTGATTACACTGGCGGTCTATGGAAATGTATAATTAGCACAAGGAGGAAGTGGTGCACTTATTTGAAACACAGAGACTGATCGGGCGGAAATTATCGAGGCAAGATATACCCGAACTTACCGATATTTTGAGCGACCCTGAGGTGATGGAATACTCAGTTCGTGGGGTTTGTAACGAGGAGGCCACGCGTAATTTCATTAATTGGTGTCTGGAGTGTTATGTATCTCATGAAATGGGGCCGTGGGCCTTAGTGGAAAAGGGTTCAGATGAGCTCATTGGATTTTGCGGCGTTGGGCCAGAAATGATTGATGGAATAGAAGAAGCCAACCTGGGTTATCGACTGGCCAAGAGGTACTGGAACAAAGGTCTTGCGTCAGAAGCCGCCAAAGGAGTTCTTGAATATATATTTGATCGAAAGAAGTTGGCATCTGTAGTGGTAATAATCGAGCCGGAGCATGTTGTTTCGCTTAGAGTCGCTGAAAATGCTGGGTTTAATGAGTTTAGTGTTCTTGAGTTTCATGGGCGGCCGGTGCGTTTATATCGATTAGCGTGTCAACAATGGGATACATTGCATAACAATGCCACGTGCGCGATAAGCACGTAATGATAAGCGTTATGCGTTACTGAAAGTTAGAGGGTTGGAGGTTAGATAATGGAAGAGAAAGAGCAGCTTGGTGGGTTAATTAGAGACTGGAAAGGTGAACGATACAAAGGGCAAAAAAATTGGAGCTTTATTCATCACTTCTCACTCTTTGGATCGATTGCTATGAGTTTAGTTGCAGCAATAGCGGTGCAATTATCTTTTTCTGATAGTAGTACGCTAGCTACTATTGCAGCGGCTATTGCCGCTGCATTAACTGGTTTAGCTACGTCGGGTGGATTTGAAAGCAAATGGCGTAGTAACAGAGTGAGCCGTAGTGCTGCAGATATTTTGTTGATTCAGCTTACGAGCCCTGAGGCAGATTTAGACAGTATCAGGAGAAAATTTATTGAAATTTGCGAAGGGCATGATCAAGTAATAGTTGCTAAGCGAAAAAATTCTTAGCAGTCGCATATTGTCGGATATTCGATTAGTAATTGCACATGAAGATGATATAGCTTTTGCGGGAAAAATTATTAGTTCCAATATGGCTTGTTATTATCAAGGGTATGCTTTGAAATGGAATTTTGATAAATTTATTGCTAATTGGTGCGAGCTAGAAAACTATATAATAAAAGATGGATTTATGAGCGTCGGTTTAATTAGCCTGTCATTCGATATGGATACTATATATATTCAAGATATTCAAATTACCCCCATGTATCAATGTAAAGGAATTGGTACATGGGGTCTGAAACTGGTTGAAGAAATGGCCGTTGAAAGAGGCTTTGCCATATTACGTTTACGAGTATTTAAATCAAAACCAACAAGAAAATTATATCAACGCATAGGATACAATGTTGTTATCGAAGAAGAAAATAGCTTGGGTATGGAAACGATACTCGATTAGAAATTACTGAAACTGTATTTCTGTTAGTGGTATTGATGACAGAAAAGCATTAAATGATATAAAGAATTGATATTCGGTAAAGTCTATTTGGTCACTCGAACGTTAGGGGTTGATGGAGAGAAAATTGAATTTTGTTGAATATGGAAGCCCAGAAGGGAAAACGGTTATATATTTTCACGGTGCACCAGGTTCACCTGAGGAGTGCTCGATATTTGATAAATATGCAAAAGATAATGATTTGAGTATTGTTTGTTACGATCGGTTTTCTATCAATTCTTCATTACAGAACAATGCTTACTATAAAAATCTAGCTGACGTTATTATTGATAAGGCGAATGGCGATCAAGTCGATTTGATTGGTTTTTCCATAGGATGTCATGCAGCTATTGAAACTAGTTTTTATTTAGAAGGTAGAGTTCGGAATATTCATCTTATATCTGCCGCAGCGCCACTTGATGCGGATGATTTCCTCGAGGGTATGGCTGGAAAGATGGTGTTTTTGATGGCCATGAGGTATCCCGCCATGTTTAAGCTATTATCGTATTGGCAAGCGCTATTAGCTAAATTACTTCCCAGTATATTATACAAAATGTTGTTCGCTAGTGCAGCAGGTGAAGATAAGGTGTTGTCTGAAAAAGGTGCATTTAGAGACTATATGACGCCACTTTTAACCCATTGTTACAATGCGAACGTGAGGGGGTATATAAGGGAAGTTCGTCAATACGTAATGCCCTGGAAAGAGTCTATTCACAAATGTAGTGTTAATACTCAAATATGGCATGGTACTAGTGATAATTGGTCACCTTTCAGTATGGCTGTTTATTTAGAAGAAAATATGCCAGCCTCTATTACTCTCAACTCGCTAGATGGCTTATCGCACTATACGTGTTTATATGCTGCTGCCCCCCAAATATGCTCTCAGCTGGCCGAGGCATAATCAGATCGACAATGGGGTATCGGGTTGTTTGTGTGTTCTATTCGTGATCAGGCTTCCTTTTCCAGGGGGAGTGGTGTGTACTCATTGGCGATACTTTTTTCATTCTGATTGAGGAATCGTGATCTAAAGAGAAGTATCAATCCTGGAGTTATTAGAAACTCAACAATCAGTCCCAATATCAAGGTGAGAGAAACCAAAAGCCCGAATTTTGTCAGGCTAGCAATGGATGAGAATAAATTAATGCTGAAACTAGCGACCAAAATTGCTGTTGTGTAAAATATTGCCTGACCTGCTTGCGCATAAGTACGCCGAAGTGCTGTTTCAATAGTTGAACCTGAATTAATATTTTCTTGAACAGATTTTACAAAATGTATTGTATCATCATCAAGTATGCCGAGTGCTATTCCAGCGATCAATACAGTATACGGATCTAGATAGATATTCAATCCTCCCATGATGCCAAGAACAATAACTACCACACTTAGATTTAGTAGGCCAAATACACATCCAAGAAGAATTGACTTGAAGATCACCATCATAGCGAGAGTAACAGCACCGAATGCTAGCAGTACCGAAGAAACTTGGCTTTCTATGAGGTAGTTTCCGATTGTAACCCATAGTTGAACTAGGCCTGTTTGTATTACTGTGATTCTGGCGTTATCTTTAGGTTCATTTGTTTTGACGGCGCGGTCGTTATTCGTGATTGCTGTAGAGATCAACCCTATTGATTTGAATTCTTCGTTTATACCAGTATCGATTGTTTCGAGGAGCTTTCTATACTGGGAGTCGGCGACATTTGGCACACGAATGATCATGCGTGCTTGTTGATAGTTCCAGCTTACTAGCTGTAGAAATTCACTTTGATCACCAGACTCGAAAAGGAAAAGTTCTTGAGCGATCAGTGCTTGATTGTCAGGAATGCGGTAGTAGTTTTGATCATTGTTATGAAACGCCTGGTTGAGCTCTTTTACAACATCAGCTAATGAATATATTTTTACGGGAAGCTCACTGTTTTTAGCAATAAAAATAGATAACTTGTCCATTGCTTTTAGAATATCGGGTTTTTTTATGGCGTTTTTCTCAGAGCCTTTAAAAACTAATTCAATAGAAGCACTTGTTGGTAGCAAATTGTCAACGTAAGTATAGTCCTTGTGGATTTGAGTAGATGGTTTGAATATATCCAAATATTGATAGTCGGTTTTAAGTTGTGATAGCCCAATCAGTGCAATTGCGCATAATGTTACAAACGTTAAAAGCAATTTTCTATAATGAAGAATTACCCATTCGCCAATTAACATCAGTACATTAATACGGCTATTTAATGCTATACCGCCGAGTTTAAGGTGATGCTGTGATTTTGGACCAAGAAAAATAGGAAACCAGAAGAGGGTGATAACAAAGGTTACTATGAGCCCTAAACCCATCGTTATTCCGACTTGAAATACAGGGACGATATCGGAGGCTGAAAACGCGAAAAGAGCACTAGAAGTAGTAAGTACTGTCATACAGCATGTGGATCCGGTTTTGGTAACGGTTGTCGTTAATGCATCTATCCCGTCCATACCTTTGTCACGATTATAACAAAACCCAGTTAGAAGAAACATGAGAGAACCAATCCCAACAGACATCAAGAAGGTAGGTACGATCGGTGTCAATACTGTATAAGAATAACCCAACGAAGCCATCATTCCAAAGGTGATCACTAAGCTGCTGCTAATAATGACAAACCCCATAATCATTGTATAAATAGATCGGAAAACTATCCAGAAACCTACTATGATAAGAGTAAAACAGAGTACGGATAAAATGACACTTTCTTTCTGAACAATGGTGCGTACGTCTGAGTCTAAAATTGGTAGCCCAACAATTCTTGGATTGTATTTTTTAAGGGGGGCACTATTAAGTACTTCTCGCAGGTTGTTAACTAAGGATATCTTGTAATCTGCGTTATTTTTTAAAATTTCAGTTTCTATTACGATAGCAACATGTTTTCCATTTTTAGTCACATAAAGGTTAGAGTAGTGAGGGTGGATAATTGCCTTTCTCTGTCTCTCTTTGATTTCTTCATTGGTATACTCCTCAGAGAATAGATCATCAATTACAATCTCGTCATCTTTCCCTTCAATGTTTCGTACATTAGTTATGGAAGCTACTCTGGAAACATGTTTTATTTTTTCAAGTGTTGTAGTTACTTTTTTTATGTCATTAATAAATATCTTATCCCATACACCTGGTGCTTTGACCAGGATAAGGCTGAATTCATCTGACTGATAATGTTCTTTGAATTCCTCGTAGTTCGCAAGATTGGAGTCACCTTGCATGAAAAAAGCATCTGCGGTGTTATCGAAGGTAAAATTTGTAAGTTGGGACCCTGCCATAAATACAACAACTAGGAGTGTTCCTATCGCCGCTATTTTATAGCGTTCCACATACGTTAAGATAGAATAGAGAATTCTATGAGTCAGCTGTTTATTCGGGGTGTGCATGTACTTTTCCGATATTGGAGGTTTGTGTTGTATAAAAATTGTTTTTTAGTTCATGGGCTGCTTGTCGTATTTGCTCAATTCCACTTTCTACTCGATCTAAATGTGTTCTAAACGATAGAGCACAAAATCGTATGCAGCACTTATCCTTTATCGTAGTTGTCATTAAAAAAACGGTTTTTTGACTATTAATTCGTTCGAGAAACGCTTGATTTAGTAGCTCAAGCTCTTCTTCGGAAAGCCCTGGTAGCACAAGGCGAAATGCGAATACAGATAAGGTTGGTTCAAACACCAGTTGAATGCCGGGGATATTTTTTAACTCTTGTGCGGCATGTTTGGCGAGAAGCAGTTTCTCTTCTAAGTTGATTCGAAAGGGCTCAATTCCATGCAGCATAAGAGGAAGCCAAATACGAAGTCCGCGCCATTCGCGTGTCTGCTCGGTTGAGTAGGAGCAAAAGTCAACTTTGCTAAAGTCGTTTTGTATTGGCCCATAAAAGTCGGCATCGATTTCATGGGCTTGTCTGAGTTTTCCGCCATCTCGAACAATTAATGCCCCTGTACCATATGGCAAGAATAGGGATTTGTGAGGGTCAAGAGTGATGGAGTCACAATTTTCTATGCCAGAAAAAAGCTTGCTACCATGTTCAGTTATCGTAAAAAATCCGCCATAGGCTGCATCAAGATGTACCCATAGGTTCTTGTCTTTTGCGATGGTTGTGATTGACTCAATATCATCAACCGCTCCAGTAGTGAAAGTTCCACCGTTGGCAAATATGAGGAAGGGGAGGTAGCCTTCCTTAATATCTTGTTCAATGAGCTCCTCGAGAAGTTCAACTTTCATGCGGCCAATTTCATCAGATGGAACGTAGCGAATAGCCTCATTCGGTAGGCCACATATCATAGCGGACTTACTCAAGGAAAAATGTGCCTGATCTGATGCGTAGATTCGTGCTTGCCTTAAGTCCTTGCCTCTTAGGTGGTGTTGTCTTGCCGTGAAAAGTGCAGTTTGATTGGATTGTGATCCGCCGCTAGTTAGGATGCCGCGAGCGGTGCTGGGGTAACCTACCATGTCTTCGAACCAACGTATTACGCTTGCTTCTAACTGAACTGCTCCTGGAGCTGCAACCCAGCGCCCTATGAAGCGGTTTACGGTTCCTGTAATTAGATCGGCTGCTGCGCATTGGGGAAGTCCACCGCCACCAAAGTAACCTAAAAAACCAGGACTAGTTGTGTTGTAACCATAGGGAATGACTTGCGAAAATAGTTTCTCGAGAAGATCCTCAAGGGCAGCAGGGTGCTCAGGAAACTTTGTGTCAAAAGTAAGTGGAGGAATATCCTCGTCGCTAGCTGCTTGAGTTTCAATGGAGTCGATGTTTGCCTCTAAGCGTGTAACTATCTGCTCAACTAAAGCTCGAAACTGCGTTCCACTAAGCTCCAGTTCCTTATTAGGGTTCTCTAACACGTCCATTTTTGGTCTACCGGTAGTAAGTTAAAAGATAGGAGAAGCACCCGTGTTCATACGTGAACAACGGGTGCCCAAACATCCTACTTATATTGAAGTTTATCGATTACACATCTTCTGCTAGTCGAAAACCCATCACATATAAATCTGATGCGTATTTTCCATGACGTCTGGTTGTTCGTGCTAGGTCTCGAAATCGCGTATAGCTACCACCTCGGGCTATTAAGTAGGGACCGCTTTCAAGGAGATCGTCCATGATGACTTCGTCTTCGTTATATGGTGAGTAATATGACGACGTATACTCTTCTACGTTGCCACTCATATCTAAGCAGCCACAATGGCTTTCGCCTTTAGGGAAAAGCCCGACTGGGGTGGTGTTGATTAATCCTGACTCAACGGTGTTGGCATGGTCCTTCTCAAAACTATTTCCCCAGGGGTATTCGCTTTTGTCATTGCCTTTTGCTGCAAATTCCCATTCTGCTTCTGTAGGTAGTCGGAAGGATCTATTTGTTTTTTCGTTAAGCCAAATTATGTAAGAGTTAATGGAGTCAACTGATAATGAGTGGACGGGATGATTTGCGAAGTGTGACGGGAATACTCTGTATTTCCAATATGATGGGCACTCTGCATGTTTATTTTCGTTTAGATAGGTCAGGTATTCTGTGTTTGTAACAGGGTATTTTCCGATTCTATACGAATCCAGTCTTACTGGAATCTCAGGTGATTCTTTAAGAATCCATTCTTCCTTAACACCTATATTAGAAAATTCGTTAGCAGTATTTTGAGCATCTTCTCTGGTTATTCCCATAGTAAATACGCTTTCGGGAATATCGAGCATTGGTGGATCTAAAGGTTTGATTCTGGTGTCACCTATCACATTTAGAATTGATGCGGATAAAAAACGCTCTTCAAAACAAGACTCTTTGGTTTCGATGATTGATATAAGTTTTGGTGGTTCGATTAATAGTGATTTGAAAAGGTTTGTATCTTTGAAAAAAACCACATTACTTTGAAAATGGACAGGGATATTCATTGCGCTTTCTAAAGGAAGGCTGTTTATTTCATCAATAGGGGTGTCAAGTAGCTTATATTCTGTAAGATTATAGTCATTATTCATCTCTTAAAGTCCCAATTTTTATAATGTAAGCTTGTTATAAGCTATTACTTTCTCGTTTACAAAATCATGTGATCGCGCCAGAATAAATATTTAGGGGCTGCTTATAAATCCCAAACTGAATTATGAAAAACGATTCTATAACCGTCTAGATCTTCGTAGGTCTTGCCAAGCAGATCCCAGTATGGATTGTATGATGCAACATGAACAAAGCCTGATAATTCGGCCTGAGTGCATTTCATTTCCCATTCATCTCGATCTTCTATATAGAATGCTAATAAATTGTCGGCGGTAGGTGCTTTACCGACCGAAACACCTCGATGGTGAGTGAATTCTAGGTGGTAGCTTGAATCACTGTTTCCAAGAATAGCTCCATCAAAACCATCATGATCATTGAAATCAGTCAGTACTTTATATCCTAACCCTCTGCAATACATATCAACAATTTTTGAAAGGTTATCTGTTGGGCGAGCGATTCTCAAAATAAGCTGTTTGTTTTTCATGATGGAGTCCAATTAATTTCACTTCTAGGGAATTTTCATACCCTAGAGATTTGTATTTAGTTCAGCTCATTTTAGTACGAAAGGGCGATATTGGTAGAGGTGTATTTCTCAACATCATTCCATTCTTCGGAAGTTGCTAATGATGGAAATATAGTCACTGTACAATGTTGATTCCCTTTGTTTTTAGCAATTTTTCTCGCCGCATATAGATTTGCCGCTGCAGATGAGCCAATTTTTAAGCTTTCTCTTTGATAAAATTCCTGCATGCTGGATAAGCACTGCTCATAGCTAACCCTAAAGTGTTGTTTTACTTTAGATTCGTTTTCCATGACAAATAGCTGTTTTTTTCCATATCCCAAGCCACCAGACCCGCTGAACTTTTTCTTGCTATTTGGGGCGGCGTTATCACCGTATGCTAGTTCATCGGGATTAGTTGCATATAATTCTATATTTGGGAATTTCTCAATTAATCGATTATACACACCCATTAGAGTTCCTCCTGTACCTATTGAGGCAACCCAGGAGTCTATCTTTGCGGGAACCTGGCTTAATATCTCTGTTCCTGTTGTATTGAAATGGCACATTAAATTTTCTTTATTTTCGTGCTGATATAGAAAGGACCAGGAGGGGTCTTCTTTGGAAATGCCAATGGCGGTATTGATGACTCCCAAAAAACCTTTTTCTTTTTCGACAAAGTGTAGTTGGGCACCAAGCTCTCTTATACGTCTAGTTGTTGATGATGCAGTGCTTTCACTGAGAACTAGCCTGAGTCTTAGATCTAATAATTTTGCGATTAGGGCGAGAGATACACCTAGACTGCCTCCGGTATACTCCAAAATCTTTATTTCTTCATCGTGCCCTTTTTCTTTGAGAAGCTCGCTGACTAAATGGTAAGCAACTCGATCCTTTATGGATCCTGTCGGGTTCTCCCATTCACATTTTGCGAATATTCGTCCATTGGATATCCCGTTGGGTATTTCTATTAGACTTGTATTTCCCAATTTGGACTCAAAATGAAATATAGATTTTTCAGAAAACATTGGATTGACCTCGGTGTATTACTGCTGCTTTTTGACCTTAATATACATAATTAGTAGTTATTCATAATGATCGAATAAAAAGTACCAAATAGGTATTGGGTCGAAAATATGCATTTTTTATTCTTTGATAGGTCATGGTATAGAGCGCTGCTTGAAATATGTTTCTCTCTATTGCCACCATAATGATTTGTTATCTTTTCTAGGATAAGTGAGTATACAATTCTTCCCATAGAAGAATCCGGAAATTTCAAATCAAATACTATTACTTGTGATTCTTCATTTTGAAAAGTGTTAAGTCGACTAAATATTCTCGATGAATCATCGTCTAGGGCTATCCCCATTGAGCAGAATACGGCATCAAAATAATTGTGATATTCGTCGTTATCGAACTTTAACACGTCATCTTCAATTAGTGTTATGTTCTTGATGTTTTTGCTTTCAATATTTTTTTTAGCAACTTTTAGCATTGATTCTGAAAAATCTACTCCTACGATTTCACCTGTAGGTCCAATTACATCCAGTATGGGTTTGAAATCTTGGCCTGACCCGCAAAACAAGACAAGAACTTTATCACCCATCTTAAGATTTGATTTTGAAAGTAGGTGTTTTTTAATAAGAAAAGATATAGGAGTGAACCCCCTTTTATTGTAATTTTCTCCACCAATTTTATTATATAATTCTACTATTTCTGTATTCATCTCATTATTTCCTGTTTTTATGGCGCTTTACTTTTAATAGGGGAAGGCGCTTTTTCCTAAATTTAAATACCTTAGAATGATGGTCGGATATATGTGGTTGTTTTTAAACCTGTTCAAAAATAAGTCATTCAATTTAGTAGGTTTTAATAATAATACTTAGGGAGGTGCATTTGGTATATACATCTTTGGTTGTACTTTCTTTCCAAATATACAACCTTTGACATAGTGTCACTGTCGGCTAGTGACGATATTATCCTTTTCGCGTTGTTACTGATGGTTCAGCCCTAAAGCTGAAATCAATGTTCCAAGGAGATGCTATGACACATGCGGAAAATTCGTACCAGAAAGAATTTGGATACACCCAGCTTGATTCAGTGAAAGAGAATATGGATCATAAAAACATATCAATGAAAGAGTTTTTACGCCATCGTGGACCCATTACGAGTACGGCAGCAGCACCTGGAGTCAGAAAGGTTGTGACGGGTGCATATGATGGAGCTGTCGCGCTCTTTGATCTTGATAGTGGTGGAATACAGTTGCTTGGGTATCACCGTCACCTCGTTAATCAAGTGGTTGTAGATAATTTTTCAGGATCTCGGGCAGCATCCTGTTCTTCAGACTATACCGTTCACTTGTGGAACCTTACTACAGGCCAGCTCGACAAGGTTTTACGCGGTCATGCTGATGACGTAGAAGATTTTATCTTTGTAGATGAAGAGACGGGTATTTCAGCTTCTCGTGACAAGCGTATTTTCATTTGGAACTTGAATACCGGCGCGATTAAACAAGTCTTAGATGCACATGAAAAGGATGTTCTCTCACTGTCATATAGCGATGGCCTTCTCTATTCTTCAGGGGACGATAAAACACTTCGAATTTGGGAGGTAAGTACTGGTTCGCTTCTAAATACAATCGGGCCTTTTGATCTTGAAACTGATACATGTGCCATTGACCCGATACACAATAGGGTTGTTGTTGGTTGTGATGATGGTGCTGTTCGAATTTTTGATGTTAAAAGTGGGGAGTGCATTCGTGAGATTGAGGCGCATTCATCTGGGATTAAGAAAGTTGCAGTTTCAAAAACCGGTGACATCCTTTCGGCCGCATATGATCAACGGATTATAATATGGAGTGGCTCTACGCTTGAGAAAAAGCTTGAGTTAGAAAATGTTAAGCATAAGTGGGAGAGATCATTTAGTTTTTCCTCCAACGGATCCACCATATTTGCGGGTACATTCGATGGAACACTCCTTGAATGGGATGCGTCAAGTGGAAAATTGCTTCGTGAGGCTCGTGCCGATGGGGAAGGTAATGCATGCTTTAACCGTGTAGCGGCTTCCTCTTCTGGCACTGCGGTAACGGTCGCTGATGATGGCTGGATTCGAACGGCAGAGTTCACAGCTGAGTCTGCTGGGTGGGGAGAAAGAGCCTGTCCTGATAGTGGTCGAATGCTGATGAACGCCGTTGCTATTGATGCATCGGGGAAATTTGTAGCGACAGGGGCGCACGATCAAAAATTACATATGTATGATTTGGAAGGCGGCCAGCTTGTTAACCATCGAGAAAAAAATCTAGGAGAAGGCCCAATCAATTTCATTGATATTGCGACTCATGGCGGTTATGTAGATAACTGCTTTGTTGCATGTTACAGCGGTCGAATTGCTTGTGTAACACCTCAAAGTGAAGTGCGCGCTTGCTTTCCAGTACATGAAGGGGCTGTAAAATCGGTGCGTTTGCATCCGGTTGAAAAACTAGGTGTTAGTTGCTCTGCAGATGGCACAATGTGCTCTTGGTCGTTTGATGGTCAAGTGATTGCCCAATACCTTGGTCATACAGCCATCATTAATGATGTCGCATTTTCTCATTCTGGTAAACGAATCGCTAGTGTAAGCCGCGATTTCACATTGAAGGTTTATGATTTTTCAGAAGGGACGCTAATTGATTCAATAAGTTTAGGGCGGCGTTCTCTGAAGTCGGTTTGTTTTACTTCGGAAGATGTCGTTTTTGTTGGGGATTATTGGGGAGGGTTGATTCGTGTAGACCTTCGTACTGGCGAAGTGCAGCGAGAGCAAATAGCTGGAAATGGAATAAGTAGTTTGGTTGGTTGTGGCCCCTTAATGCTGGCGACGTCGTATGACGGAAGTGTGTGCGCAATAGATCCTGAAAGAGAGGGTGTTACTCATCGTATTGAGGCAATGAAACAGAACTTGAATCTAGCTGGTCGGGTGGAAGTAGTATGAGTATTGAAAATATGAAAGCTGAACCGAAATTTAAGATTTTGGCAAGAGCGAAGCTTCCCATTGTAACGGGAAAAGTGGTTGACGCGGTGGTCTTCGGGGATGATGCGTCTGATCCAGATGTTATTGCGCTTGTTCATAAAAACGGTGATACCACGACAGATAAGGCCCTTGTCAGGTTGCATAGTGCTTGTATAACGAGTGAAGTGTTGGGTTCCTCCAAATGTGATTGTGCTGAACAGTTAGATACGGCGATTTCCTTGGTCTCTGATTCTGATTGGGGAATAGTTGTGTATTTGTTAAAGCATGAAGGTCGAGGGATTGGGCTTGTAAACAAAATTCGTGCTTATTCACTTCAGGACGAAGGGTTTGATACTGTGGATGCGAATCTTGAGCTTGGGTTTGGTGCAGACGACCGCAATTTTGACCCGGCTGTGAGAGCACTAAGGTTACTCGGTGTCAAACGTATTGAGCTCCTAACGAATAATCCAGACAAAGTGGAGGCTTTGAGTTCTTCAGGTTTTGATGTTGTGAAGCGTATAGCGATGGATGTACCAATAACAGAGTTTAACCGTGGATACCTTATCAAGAAGCAGCAATATTTTGGCCATCAACCATTGCGCTGCCCGAGTACGGGATTTCTTACCGTTGAAGCGGCAACTGAATTTTTTAACTTGGAAATTTCAAAAAGTAAACGGGTTGCGAGTGCTATAGCTGTCCACATTGATTGTATTGGTAGTATTCAATGTCCATCGGCTCAAGAGCGTGTTGCTGTTCGTGCTGCGGAAATTATTAAAGGCCATACTCTTTTTGATGGGGCATTGATTGCCCGTACGGCTAGCGATCGTTTTCTTATTCTTTTGTGTGATACTGATTTAGGTTTAGCTGAAAGAATGGCTGAGCATCTTCATGGTGCGATGAAGGATGTGCCTTTTGCAAATAAAAGCAGTAGTGAATCACAGTCACCCGTTCTAACCAGCATAGGTGTTGCTGATTTATCTTCTGGAGATGACTCCTCCTTGCTTACTTTAGCAGCCTTTTCAGCCGTCGATAGAGCGTTGAGTGATGGTGGGAACCAGGTGGTCGTTGTTTTTGAAGACTGTGCATGCAGTGCTTAGGTTGATCTGATGGATAATAATTGGTGGTGATGATGGTTGATAGAGTGGCACGTAGTGTACTTTATTCTAAGACACAAGCATTTGAAAAGAGGGGGAAGGATTTTATCCTCCCTGATCATCTTCTGACTGAGCTTTATGATCTCATGAAATGGGCGCCCACTTCGGTCAATGGCATTCCTGCACGTATTTTATTCCTAAGATCCCGTGAATCGAAGGAAAAACTGTTACCTGCAGTGGGTGAGGATGATTATGAACTAATGGTGGCTGCTCCTGTGACAGTCATCGTAGGAATGGAGATGGATGTTCATGGGCAATTTTCCAATATGTCATCATATCTCAATGTGCGGTCATTGTTTATAGGTGATCCTGAGCGAATGCAAATAAAGGCACATCGCAACTCATCATTGCAGGGGGGCTATCTCATCATGGCGTCGCGCAAGATTGGGTTGGATTGTGTTCCTGTGTCAGATTTTGATAAGGCTATGGTAGAAGGAATGTTTTTTTCAGGAACGTCAACTCGTGTCAGTTGTATTTGCAATATTGGTTACGGAGAGCACGAGAGTGTGGCGCGTACTAGAGCGCCGCGACTGCCCTTTAGTGAGGCCTGTAAAATACTCTAGTTTCATAATCATATGCTTACGAATCAAAACGTTTTTATAGAGAATCTTGGCATGAATTTATCAGATGTAGATTTTAAGCATGCAAGCTTTATGGAGCAGGCATTGCAATTGGCAAGGCGAGGGCTTTACACGACAATGCCTAACCCAAGAGTTGGTTGTGTATTGGTTAAAGATGATATTGTGATCGGGCAAGGCTGGCATGAGATTGCAGGTAGCGGTCATGCTGAAGTTAATGCGCTAGCAAATACAAAGCAATCTGCGCAGGGTGCAACAGCATATGTCACCCTCGAGCCCTGTAGCCATTTCGGTAAAACGCCTCCCTGTTGTGATTTGTTGATCAAAGCAGGGGTGGCTACTGTGGTGGTGGCGATGATAGATCCTAACCCAGCAGTTGCTGGGGATGGTATTAAGCGATTAGAGGCTGCCGGTATTTCGGTGATAACGGGTGTTTTATCAGAGGCCGCAAGAAAAATTAACCCTGGTTTCGTTAAGCGAATGGAGGTTGGGCTACCGTATATTCGTTGTAAAATGGCGATGAGTCTGGATGCTCGTACTAGTATGGCTTCAGGTGAAAGCCAGTGGATTACAGGTAGTGAGGCTCGTGAAAAGGTACAGCGACTACGGGCTCAAAGTTGTGCTGTAGTGACTGGTATTGGTTCAATCTTGCAAGATGATTCTTCTTTAACGGTACGAGAAAGCGAGCTTGGGGATTTGGAGGGTGAAGCAAGCGCTGCAGATATTGTTGTGCATCAACCCCTTCGTGTCGTTGTGGATTCTAATTTGCGTATTCCGCTTGATGCTGGAATATTATCGCAAAAAGGTTGTACGGTGATTGCCTCTGCGGTAAGAAAACCCGTTGTAGAGAATGAATTAAAACAACGTTGGCAGGTCGATTGTATCCATCTTCCGGGTGCAGATGGCAAGGTGGATTTGGAGGGGCTAATGCGCTATTTAGGCAGAAGGCAATGTAATGAAGTTCTTATAGAGGCGGGTCCAAATATTGCCGGTAGTTTTTTACAGCATGGTTTGATTGATGAATTTCAGTTCTATATGGCTTCCTCTTTGATGGGGTCAGAGGCTCGTGGTTTGTTTGAGTTACCACTTAAATCTATGAAAGATCGGATCCAGTTATGCATAAATAATATTTATTCTGTTGGGAATGATTGGTGTATAGAGGCTGTTCCTGTGATGATGAAGGAGCGCTGATATTGTCGGTAGTTCTTTCAGTTTTTATAGGTTTTATTTTATCTGTACTGATAAAAATCAATTATATTATTTCGAGTGTATTTTGTGATTAAAATAATATAGAACCCATGGTTCTTTCTGGTTGATTGATCATTAATCAGGAATGTTTAGCTAGAGTAATTTATAGAAAAAAGCTATTTATTTTTAAAATGTAACTAAGATTAAATTTTATTTTTTTGATTAAAAATCGATCCTGTTTTTTGTTGTTATCTTATTGCAATTTTGCAATCAAATATTGCAATCTTTATATTAGTATTAATTGACTCATAAATTTAGAATGCTTATGATTGCCGAAAATATATAGGTAGTTGGATTTGATGATGTACAATATTTCATCATGTTGTTTTTGTGGTTCGGTTTAAAAAATGCAATTCGTTTTGTTTTTCTATTAGTAATGTTTCCGATATTAGTGTGATGTTTTTGTGATTTTATATTTGTACGATATTATTTTTTGTGAAATATTAACCATGTAAAATAAAGTGTAGATATATATAGGAAGAGTTTATGATCAAAGAGGCAGTTTTTATTGTAGGTGGTGAGCGGTGGTCAATTAAGGATGGCTGTTACCAACTCATTGAGTTACCATCTGGTGGCGAAATAAAATTGCCAGTTTTTGATGATTCTGTAGCAAATAAGTTATTATATAATTCCAATAATTTACTTCGCGATATTCCAATTTATGAAATCGTTTCTTTTCTTAATGCTGTTGGTCAACGTTGGAAAAGTAAGGAATATTCGCGTAGAAGAACCTATGTTAGGGATCTAAAAAAATACCTAGGCTATTCAGAAAAAATGGCTGACGCTGAGGCTGATTGGATTGCACTGTTGTTGTGTTCTCATGTGGCATTACAAGATACTATTTCTGTTGAGCTTGGTAATAGGCACATATTAGATCGGTGGATTATAAAGGAAGATTCAGAAGTCAGAGCATTTCCCCGCGGTACTGTTTTACATGTTCTACCTGGTAATGTTCCTATGTCTTCTGTTGTATCAATACTTCGTTCGATTTTGACTAAAAATGCGACTATTGCAAAGATGTCAGGTGAAGATGTCTTTACAGCGATGCATTTGGCCTTAAGTTTTCGCGATGTCGATGAGGATCATCCAGTTACTAAATCGGTTTCTACGGTGTATTGGCGTGGAGGGTTGGATACGTCTGAGGTGTTGTCTGTCGTAAAAAATATGGATGTTATTTGTGCTTGGGGTGGGCAAGACACTATAGATTGGGCTGTTCGACGTAGTTCTAGTCATGCTGAAATTATAAAATTTGGTCCTCGTCGAAGCTTTAGTATCCTTGACGAAGGCGCATGTCTTGTTGACGCTGCGAATGCAGTTGCTCACGACATTTCTGTTTATAATCAAAGCGCTTGCTTTTCAACGCTGCAGTTATTTTATGTTGGTGACCCTTCAGAGTTTATCGATGTTCTTCGCCAATCTTTGGATTTATATTCTAATAAATTGTTACCGCCTACCTCTATAAACGATGTAGATATTCAGTCAAGTCATGCGTTGGCTATATTGGAGGCTGAATTTCAAGGGAATGAAACATATATAGCTAAAGATCATGCCTGGAGAGTGATTGTATGTGACCCCCAGTTAATTAGAAGGCACCCTCGAGGGCGAACTCTATATATTCACCCAATCACATCGTTGGATTCCGTCATTGAATTTATTGATAGTAGTGTTCAGAGTATATCAATGATGCCGCTAGAATCTTCATTAAAAGTCAGAGATAAATTTGCAAGTGCGGGTGTAGATAGAATAATTGAATTAGGAGTTAATAACGTTTTTCGTATTGGAAGCTCTCATGATGGAATATACCCCCTTCAGCGTATGGTTCGATTTGTTTCAAATGATCTGCCGTCAAATCATCACCCTAAAGGAATAACATTTTCAATCGGGCAAACGGATATTTTAGAAGAAGATCGATTTTTGGATTTGGTACCTTAACGATGATATTGAAAGAGAAGCAACAGATTATTGAATCAGAAGAAATTGACGCTCTTATTTTTTCTGGGGACAAGGTGTGGAGCCTGACAAGTCAGGATCAAGATGAGATCAGGGAAAGGTTGATAAGAAATGCTTTTTTACACCATCTAGATTTCTGCGACGATTATAGAGTTTTTGTTGAACGAAAACTTGATATTAATGCAGATGAACTTTATGGATTAGCTATTGAAGATATACCGATAATCCCTACCTCTGCTTATAAAGAAAATGTTTTGTTGTCGGTAGATGCATTGACTGTCTCAAAATGGTGCCTAAGTAGTGGGACAAAAGGGTTGAGGAGCCGTGTACCTAGAGACAAAATATCTCTTGATCGTCTAATTGGTTCATTAAATACTGGAAGTGAATTGATTCAGCACTATTACGAGCATGAGGTTGAAGTGTTAAACCTTGGGCCTGACAAATATGAGGCCGGTGATGTTTGGTTTTCTTATGTTATGAGTTTAATCGAGGTTCTTTACCCTACCACCTGCTTTATCAATGACGGGGTGTTTCGAGTGGAAGACGCAATTTCTGAACTTGAGTTTTTAGAAAGTGAAGCCTCTGAGGTGATTATATCATCACCACCATTTTTGGTGTTAGAGCTTATTAAGGCGTTAATGGAACAGAATAAAACATTTAGTTTTGGAAAACGATTAACGATAATCACGGCAGGCGGTTGGAAAAAGCGGACCGGTGAAGAAGTTACAAGAGAAAAGCTTGTTGAGTTATGTGAGATTTGTTTCGGTATAAAGAGTGATGATCAGTTTCGGGATATATTTAATCAAGTCGAACTAAATACAGTGATATTTGAATGCTCAGAGGGTAAAAAACACCTGCCACCTTGGGTTGCCGCTTTCGCTCGTTCACCTTTAGATCTACGGGCTTTGCCGGATGGTGAAGAAGGGCTTATGTCATTTTTAGATGCGTCTGCAAATAGTTACCCATGTTTCTACGTAGGTGATGATTTGGGTGTAGTGCAGCATATAGATTGCGCTTGTGGTATCAGTAGTAAAACCATTTCTATTAATAGGAGGGTGCAGACGCGTGATACTCGTGGTTGTGCTACATCAATTATGACGGAGACTGCGTAATGGAGGTTGAATTTAAATTAGAAGAATTTAATGTGCAATATAATGGGGATAGGGCTGCCCCCCGCACTATTAGAGTTTGGAAATTGAGTTCAGAAACGACTGTTGCGACAGCGAAACCTGTTGTCGTCGCATCTGGGTTTGGGCGGTCAATGGATCAGATGGGCGGAGTTGCAGCCAACCTTGTTGCGAACGGGCTTGTGGTTTATCGCTATGATTCGCTAGATCACGTCGGTATGAGCGATGGTGAAATGGTTGATTTTACACTAAGTACGGGATTACTGAGCCTTGAGGTGGTTGTTGATTGGGTTGCGAAACAATATGACGGAGCCAAAGTTGGACTGGTCGCGACTAGCATGATGGGAAGGATAGCCTATCGCTTTGCCTCTTTATCCGAAAAGGTTTCCTATCTGGTGACCGCTGTAGGTGTGGTTCATCTCCGTAAGACATTAAAGAGTGTTATAGGGGTGGATTACTCAACTTATGATGCGGAAGATTTACCTGTCACAGTAGAATTCGAACGCCAGTCTGTTGGTGCGCGTGATTTTTACAACGACTTTATTGATAATAATTGGTTGAGTAGGGATGTAACAGCAGAAGAGCTAAAAAATATTGATGTACCGGTGACAGTGTTCATTGCAAATGATGATGAATGGGTGGAGAGATTTGACATTGAAGAGGTTATTGATACCGGTTCAAAATCAAATAGAAGCATATATATAATGGAAGACTGTGAACATAATTTTGGGAAAAATCTCAGATCAACGGAAGTTTTTATTAATCGAGTTACTGACATAGTTTGTCAGCAAACGATGGAGAATTGGGCTAATGAATGTGTTCAACTTGGTTTTGAAAAAATCCTTGACTACGCCATAAAAGAGCGGCGGATGCAGCGATCCTTCAAAAGAAAAAAACGTGTCACGAGCATTGAAAGTATAGAAAATTCAGAAGAATCTTGTATATAGTAATTTCTGACGACAGAAATATTTCATGATTCGATAGCCGACTAAAAAAATAATAGGAGATTATAATAATGAAGTGGGATTTACTAATTAGTACCGCTCAACACCCCGAATTTACCGCACAAGAAGTTATTCGACGCAGTGTTTCAATGGCGAAATTAGCTGATGAGTTGAATTTCGATACGGCATGGATTTTGGAACATCACTTTACACATTATGGGATTTTACCTTCTCCTTACGGTATGGCAGGCCATTTGTTAGGTGTTACTAATCGATTGAAAGTGGGAACAGCTATTAGTACTGTTACTTTAGATCATCCACTTAGAACAGCAGAAAATGTTGCGGCTTTAGACCAACTCAGTGAAGGGCGCTTTATTCTAGGAGTCGGTCGAGGGGGGTTTTTGAAGGATTTTAGAGCTTTTGGTATTGATCCAACCACCAGTCGTGAACGAATGGGGGAATATATGGATGTTATACACCAAGCATGGGAAACAGGGCGAGCATCAGCAGATGGTGAATTTGTTAAGTTTGATGAAGTCCCTGTTTTGCCAGAAACTTACACGAAAAATGGCCCGCCTGTTTACGCTGTTGCAACCTCCCCTTCCTCAATGGAGTGGTCAGCTAAGCGTGGTTACCCAATGTTAATGAATTGGTTATTTGAAGATGAGGAAAAAGTATCTGATCTAGAATATTATTCTGAGATAGCTGCTGAAGCTGGATATGATCCCGCATCTATAGACCACGCCTTAAATATTCTAGTCAGCGTTACGGAAAACAAAGAAGAAACCCTAGCCACAACACGAAAATACTTAAGCTGGTGGATGGATGAATATGTGCGGGCTACTGAGATGTATAACGCTGACACTCAGGGACTAAAAAGCTACGAGTATCATCAGGATCAATGGAAGAATTGGGCGCATAAGAAAGTTAATACAACGGATGCCAGGGTCAATCGAGCTATTCGATTAAACGTTATAGGAAGTACCCAGGAATGTATTGAGCGTTTGCACGAATTAATTGAGTTAACTGGGCTTAATCGTTTTATATGTGCGTTTGAGACTCTTGGTCACACTGATAAAGTGCTTGAGTCTATGAGAATATTTAAGGAGAGAGTTGCTCCAGAAGTAGAAAAGCTTATTGGTGTGAATGTATTGAATGAAAATGTTAATAATTCACGCGCGGAAGAAGAAACTCCTACGATTGAGATTATGGGGGCGTAGGTATTTAGATAGTTACTTATATCATAAATGCCAAAACCGTAGATTGTTGCGGTTTTCAAAGAGCAAGAGTGTATCGGAGAAATAGTGAATTGAGCCTTAAGGTGGTCAAGTTTTTTTGACCACTACAGTCTATGTGGTGTCTCCACCCTATACCAATAAAAATATTAACAAGTGATTAGCTGAGTGGTATTACATGAGTAGCCTGAATAGAAAAATAAAAGAATCCTCTATAGAAAAAAGACCCATAAATGTGGTGCTTCAAACACAAACGGCTGTAATGGGTGACCTTCTACGCTATGTCTTGCAGTCCGCAGAAGGGATAGTTTTGATATCCCAGAAATCCATGGATTCTCATAGACTACCTAATGGTGAGGGAGTGCTGATTAGTGAATATAACGCTCAAGCCACCACTACTCGCTTCCAATCAAAAAAAGGTCAAGGTAGCGACTGGCCTCGATTGTTAATTGGAGATGTCTTGCCAATCGAGGAGGAGGTTAGCCTCTTTCAGTGTGGAGAGGCGGGCTACCTTTCATTGCCAAATCAACTTCCGTTTTTAGTTAAATCCATTGCTGAAGTCGCAAACGGCGGGGTATGGTTTAGTCGAAACGTTTTGGTAGGGCTACAAAAGTCGCTGGGAAAAAACAATCGAGGAGAGCAGTCTAACTGCGCATCCGAATTGATAAAAATGCTTCTTACGCGTAGAGAATACATGGTAAAACAATCAGTATGTCTTGGTTTGCGTAATAAGGAAGTTGCAGAGAGGCTTTCTATCAGTGAGAAAACGGTTAAGTTACATCTAAATCGTATTTTCAAAAAGCTCTCTATTACTAGTCGTGGAGAGCTAATGGCCTTAAATCAGGACCCACGAGGTTTGTCGAATTTATTTCTATAGCACCATGAGTTATCAGGGTAGGAGTGCGGCCCTCCTGTCATCTAATAAGGGATTATGCATCTTTATATTTTACATACGGTAATACCCAATCTATGGAGTGTAATATATAAAGATGCAAAAAATGCCAAGAAAGACCTTGGTATCAGCAAGGTATATGCTTGCGTTAAACCATTTTTATGTCTAAGGAATAAGCTAAGTAACGTCCTAATGTATTATTAAAAATTTATTCGCTAGTACAGCTAGTGAAGATAAGGCATTGTCCGAAACCACAACACTTAAAGAATCTATCACTGCCATTTAGTTACTGATTAACGTTACCCGGCAAGCTTAGATCACCAGATGCAACATCCATAACCTGTACCACACACAGCAACGGCGCGTGCACACTTTGATTCACTCGTAGTCCCGCAGTTACGCCGTCATACTTAACTTCAGTAATGTTTACTGCTGAGTCAAAAGCCACCTTCACTTCAACAGTGTCCTTATCAAAAATGGGATCCCAGCCAGGACTATCAAGCAGGATAGGAAGTCCGGGCCATGTTTTTGGCAGTTTTGGTGAGGAACCTTTCGGGATATCGACTACTGCAAGCATGCCTTTTCCGCATTTATCATTGGTTTGTAATACAACCCAGTGGCTGTGCCAAACATCTCCATCATTGGTGGGGTCACTATCCGAATTTTCATCGTATAGAGGCGTATCATCGAAATCAGCATGAGCGGTAACCGCTAGTGCCAATATACCTGCGTCTTTTTCAAAGCCAACGGTAGCGCTATTAAGCGAGGTGGGCCATACGTAAGAATATACATTGCTTCCGGCCAACTTACCGGAGGCCAGCGGTTTGCTGGTACCCGCTTTATCAGAAACGGCCATGTGAAAGGTCGCAACATTGTTGGAGGTTGTTATCTTGGTGTGAACGATATCAAAGGTGGCTAGTGTTTGCCTGCTGGATCGCTTTCTGCGTGGATGCCCCCACTGTGAGAGCCTTCAGAGAGTGCAAATATGTCGGGAGCATCAGCCAAAATAGATCATTATATATTGTTAACTTATGCAGGCTCGCCAATCTTCTGACCATAAATGTCTCGGTACCATAAACTGACTGCGAATGTAGGGTGTTAATATAGGCCTGAAATGCTGTGCTATATCTACGTAGTATTTGTTTCGATACCCACTAAGGAATTATTATGAATAAGAAAGTGCTCATCACTGGAACGTCTTCTGGCATCGGTTTGGCTTGTGTTGAGCACTTTGTTGATGCTGGGTTCCGCGTTACAGCAACCGTTCGAAAACCTGAAGATGAGAAACGATTGAAGCAAAGGTTTGTTGATATCACGGTTCTAAGGTTGGATTTGAAAGATGAAAAATCCATTGATGATATCATAGGCGGTCATTTTGAGAAAATTGGTGGCGTTGATATTGTCGTTAACAATGCAGGGTTTGCTTGTATTGGTGCTGTAGAGGAGGTTTCTATGGATCAATGGCGGGCACAAATGGAAACCAATTTTTTTGCGGTAGTGAATATCTGTCGGCTTGCTATTCCGTATATGCGAAAGAATAGGGATGGTCGAATTATTCAAGTCAGTTCGGGTGTTGGTCAGTCGGTAATGCCTATTTTTTCTCCATATTGTACGTCTAAGCATGCATTGGAAGCGTTTAGTGAGGCTCTTCGTTTTGAAGTCTCTCAGTTTGGAATTGATGTGTCGCTTGTTGCTCCTGGGCCTGTAACGTCAAGTTTTGACAGAAATCGAGAAGTCCCTAAAAGTTCTGCTATTGAAGTGAGTCCTTACAAGAATACTATCGAACATATACAAAAGAGCACGGCTGCAGTTCATGA
>MAAB01001413.1_pt1 | contig 23684 bp, 18 predicted proteins | sample 1115991 | NCBI WGS metagenome assembly MAAB01 (sample SAMN04961124, study PRJNA320927) | seawater metagenome | isolation source: sample BD02T18 sea water enriched with oil for 18 days | place: USA:Gulf of Mexico | collected 2013-07-27
TTGAAAAAGACGCCAATAAGGAAATAGCCAACGAATTAGCAGCAGTTAAGGCCGAGCTGTTTGATGTGTCAGAAAAACTCAGGGTGATTAATTCAAGTCTTGCTAGAACGTCAATACAAGCACCCGTCAGTGGCACGGTGATAAACTTAGAAGTACATACAGAAGGCGGTGTGGTTGCTCCAGGAGCTACTTTATTAACGATCGTACCCGAAGGGCAGGAACTCACGATACTAGCGGAAGTGTCGCCGACCGATATTGACCGTCTTGTTATTGGGCAAGAGGCTGAAGTTCGTTTTAGTGCTTTTAATCAAAAAACGACACCGAAGCTTTTTGGCAAGGTGCTTAAATTATCACCCGATCGGATCATCAATGAGCAAACGGGAATGCCTTACTACTTGGCCGAAGTCACCTTATTGCCGAGCAGTTTAGATGATATTGCTGGATTAGAATTAATCCCAGGTATGCCGGCGGAAGTGTTGATAGGAACGGGTGAACGAAGCCTGTTTGAATACCTCGCTAAGCCTGTTACCGACGCCTTTACGCGCTCTTTTCTGGAGGAGTAGTTGTGAGCTGGCGATTGACAAAAACCGTTGTTATCTGCTGCTGTTTATTTATTCAGCCTGTGGCGGCACAAGACTTGCTTGAAACATATCAGCAAGTGTTGAAATCAGACCCAAGGTTATTGATCGATTCCTTGGGTGTTGAGGTCGGGGTCGCACGGGAACAACAGTCGTTTTCGGCTTTACTGCCTCAGGCGACGGTTAGTGGCAATGTGACAACAAATACCCGTAGAAGCGAAGGCCTCGCTATTGATCATTATTCAGGGCAGCGTTATGCGTTTACCGTTAACCAAGCAATTTTTGATCTGCAAAAATTCAGTGCATGGAAACGCTCGAAGGCGGTCTTAAAACAGTTTGAATTTCAACTTGAAGATACCGAGGCGGCTGTACGGTTAGACACGATAGAACGCTACTTTGCACTGCTGCAGGCAAATGATGAGCTGGCTTTAGTTCACGAGGAAATACTCACGCTTGAGAAAAAGAAAGAGCAAACCGAGGCGCTGTATAAGAGGCAGTTGGTAAAAATTACCGAATATTACGAAATCAGTGCGCGTTTAGATATGTTGGGTTCTGATGAGGTTGATGCAAACCAAAGGGTTCGTTTGGCCGAAGCGAGTTTGAGTGAGTTAACCCAAAAGCAGGTCAGCGAACTTGCCACGTTAACCGCGCAAGTAACGTTTGACCAGGAAAAAATCAGCGCCGAACAGTATGTGGATAAATTAGCAGCAGACAATCCCGCGCTAAAAGCCATTGGAGCGTCGATAACGGCCGCAAAAATGAACTTGAAGCAGCAGAAAGCGGGGCACTACCCAGTGATTGGTCTGCAACTGAGTAAGCAAAAAAGTGATATCGGGTTCGAAAACTCATCCTCAAACAATAACGACACAGAAGTTGCCGCGATAACATTTTCTATGCCTATTTTTAGTGGCGGTGGCACGTCCGGTCGAGTGTATGAGGCACAGCAACAGCTGGCTATATCGAAGGCTACTTACGATCAAGAGTATCGTAAGGCTGTTAAAGAACTACGGGATGATTTTTTGCGGGTCAACGCCTTAACTCGTCGCATACACGCAACAAAAAAAGCGGTTGAATCTGCGCACAAGTCGTATCAGGCGATGGATAAAAGCTATCAATTAATGATCACGACGGTCTCTGATGTTTTAGATGCGCAGCAGGTATATTTGAATTCGAAGCGTGAACTGCAACAAACACGTTATGACTATATTTTGAGTAGAGCTCGTCTCGAGTATAAAGTAGGTTCGCTTAGTACTGACAGCGTTGAACATATTAACAGTTGGCTAGCAGCGAGAGAGTAAGCTATTAACGTACTACATGTCTATAAAACATCTTTTGCGATAAGCCAAGGTGGTATTGAAGAAGTCTTGCAGCAACTGTGTCAGGCCACGTCAGTACTTGGGGTAAACAATAGAATCGTTTGTCTTAGTGCGGCGTGTAAAGAAAAAGAAATCATTGAAACGCCCCAGGCGCTCATCTACTGCTATCCGTTAACGGCTGAAATTGCCTCCTGTGGTTTTTCGTGGTCGTTGTGGCAAGACTTTAAGCGTTTGTCTAATTGGGCGGATGTTGTGCATTATCAGTTTCCTTGGCCATTTGCCGACTTCTTGGCTTTAACTCGACAAACTCGCACTAAACCGAGTGTTATTAGCTACCAATCGGACATCGTTAGGCAAAAGAGTTGGTATAGGCTATACCGGCCACTGATGAAGTGCTTTTTGAACAAAGCCACTGCGGTGGTGGCGACTTCTCCTAAGTATATTGAAAGCAGTTTGGTGTTAAATGCGCTGCAGCAGGAAGTGACGCTGATTCCTAATGGGGTTGGTGCAGAGCCCGAGTTGGATCTCTATCAACAAGAAATAAAAACGCTGGAAAAAACACATAACAAAGGGTTCTTTTTGTTTATTGGCGTTTTCCGCTATTACAAGGGGCTTGTGTACTTGCTTGAAGCGGCCAAAATAACCGGGCTACCCTTGGTGGTGGTTGGTGATGGGCCAGAAAGGGCGGCAATGGTTCGCTATATTGACGAGCATAAGATAACCAATGTGCGTTTATTAGGCCGTGTTAGTGATCAGCAGAAATTTGCCCTAATTAGCCTTGCGAAGGCCCTCGTCTTACCCTCATCAGAACGATCTGAAGCCTATGGCATGGTCTTGTTAGAAGCGGCAAGGCAGAGCACCCCGATGATTACTACTGAGCTAGGCTCGGGAACCAGTTATATTAATATTGACGGTGAAACAGGCTGGGTGGTGCCGCCGAAGAATGCGCCTGCGTTAGCCAAGGCGATGGAATACTTCGAGAGTCATGATGCGGAATTGGATCAAATGGGACGGCTCGCTAAGGAGCGTTTTGAAGCTAATTTTACTGCGAATATCATGGGTAAGCGATACCAGCAATTATACCAGCGGTTAAGCTCGTAATACGGTGGCTAGCACTGTCGTTTATTTAGCATGAGGGTCGCGTTAGGCACTACTGTATTGCGCAAAGCAGAGCAAACGGGCCACTTAGACGGGATTGCTGTTTATACGCAAAATTTAGTGGCACAAATACCCGCCTTAGGTGTTTCGTCGACACGTTATGCTTTTTTGCCAGAACAAGGTAGTGCAGGCTGTACTTCTTTAGGGCGTTTTTCATATCAAGCGGTTGCCAGCGCGGCAACGGGTTGTTCCCTGTTCCGCTCGACGCACGTCGAGCAGAATGCCGACCTTTTTCACGCGACAGATCACTACATCCCAAAATTAGCGAATGTGCCTGTGGTTGCAACCATTATGGACCCTATTTCACTGGCGCACCCAGAATGGGTGGCTGGCAGAGGTCGTTGGTTGAAAAATGCTTTATTTAAGAAAACAGCGCACTGGGCTGATCATATTATTACTATTTCTGATTATGCGGCTGAGGCGATCCAAGAACACTTTGCAGTACCCGCCTCGCGTATTTCAGTGACACCTTTAGGGGTGGATGAGAATTGTTTTAAGCGTGTTAGCGAAGAACAAAAGCTAGCCGTATTGTCTCGATACAACTTACCGAGTAATTACTTTGTTTTTATCGGCACACTGCAACCTAGAAAAAATATTGAACGCTTATTGGATGCATTTTTACAGCTCCCCGAGCAGCTACAACAACAGCACCCCCTCGTTATAGTCGGGCGTGAAGGCTGGAGTAGTGAGGCGTTGGTGCAACGCCTGCGGAGGTTAGCGTTAAGCCGTAAGGTGTATTGGTTAGACTATGTGCCATTCGAGGATAAGTATGCCTTGTTACAGGCCAGCTTAGCGATGGTGTTTCCATCTTTATATGAAGGTTTTGGTTTGCCAGTACTGGAAGCATTTGCCTCGAATACGCCGGTGATAAGCTCTAACCTCACATCCTTACCCGAAGTGGCGGCCGATTCGGCTATTTTAATCAACCCGTATGTGGTCGATGATATCGCGCAGGCGATGGAAACTGTCGCGCAAGATGAGGGGCTACGGCAAGACTTGCAGCAAAAGGGGGCGGAAAGAGTGAAACAATTCTCATGGGAAATGACCGCTCAGAAAACAATGCAAATATATAAGACTTTAGCCTGAAGAAAGTAACCGCCCTATGCAGCCATTCATTAAACAACAAGATAAACAACAACACTTCGCCATTTGCTTGTTTATAACCTTAGTTCTACTGCCCTTTCTGGGTGTGATATTAAGCACCTTAATAACCTTTATAATCGGCTTATCGAAAGAGATTTGGGATAAGTACTACGGCAGTGGTTTTTGCTGGTATGACATGCTGGCAAATTTTATGGGCTGGCTTTCAGCCATCTGTATTTATGGCCTGCTCACGATGTAGTCGCCCGTACACCTAGAGAAGTTAACTAGACCTTGTTATCATGCTGGGCTTTACGGATTTAAATAGAGGACGGACAATTGGTAACGGCAATAATAACGGGAGTAACCGGGCAAGATGGAGCTTATCTAACAGAGCTATTATTAACCAAGGGATATAAGGTCATCGGCACGTATCGTCGCACCAGTTCCGTTAATTTTTGGCGTTTAGAATCATTGGGTGTGGAAAGCCATCCGAATTTAGAGCTAGTTGAACACGACTTAACCGACTTGGGTAACAGTATTCGGCTGATTCAGCAGACGCAGCCAGATGAAATATACAATTTAGCCGCACAAAGTTTTGTGGGGGTTTCTTTTGAACAGCCACAAACTACCGCAGAGATTACCGCCTTGGGTGCATTAAACCTGTTAGAGGCGATAAGAATCGTGGATACGGGCATTCGTTTTTATCAAGCAAGTACCTCTGAACTCTACGGTAAAGTTCAACAGATACCGCAAACCGAAGAAACTCCTTTTTACCCGCGTAGTCCGTACGCCGTTGCCAAGCAATTTGCCCATTGGTCAGTGGTGAACTATCGCGAGTCCTATGGCATTTTTGCCTGTAGTGGTATTTTGTTTAACCACGAATCGCCACTACGTGGACGTGAGTTTGTAACACGTAAGATTACCGATAAAGTTGCACGAATATCCTTGGGTGATACAACGCCATTAGAGCTAGGTAATATCGATGCCAAACGCGACTGGGGATATGCCAAAGAGTACGTGGAAGGTATGTATCGGATGTTGCAACACGATACGGCCGATACCTTTGTGTTAGCGACCAATGAGACGTATACCGTGCGTCAGTTTGTCGAACTTGCATTCAGCGCGGTTGACATCCCTATTGAGTGGAAGGGGACGGCCGAACAAGAAAAAGCTTACCATGCCAGTACGGGGCAATTGTTGGTGCAAATTAATCCGAAATTTTATCGCCCTGCCGAGGTTGAATTGTTAATTGGCGACTACAGTAAAGCCGAAAAAGCACTGGGTTGGAAGCCGCAAACTGACCTTAAGACCTTATGTTCGATGATGGTTAAAAGTGATTTAGAGAACATTAAAACAGGCCGAACCTTTTAATGTTGCAGGCCTCAGCAAAGGTTTGGGTGATTGGTGCTGCAAGCTTTACCGGGCAACACCTTATTCCTGCGCTACAGCAGGCGAATTATAACGTTGATACCAGCGCGGTTGATATCACCGACCTTTCGCAACTTGAAAGTACCCTGCTGAAAATACAGCCAGACTATATTATTAACCTCGCGGGAATCAGCTTTGTGCCCGACGGTGCCAACGCGTCCATTTACGCGGTGAACACCTTCGGTCCGCAAAATATATTAACCGCTTGTTTGAAGTTACCCCGCGCGCCTAAACACATCGTCTTAGCGAGTAGTTCGAACGTCTATGGGATACAAGCGGCTGAGAAATTAAACGAGGCCTGCCCAGTTAACCCAATAAGCCATTACGGCTGCAGTAAGTGGGCGATGGAGCAAATAGCCAAAACGTACTCAGATAAATTAAATATTACGGTGACTCGACCCTTTAATTACACGGGGAGAGGTCAAGATATAAAATTCTTGGTGCCAAAAATTGTTGACCACTTTAAAAGAAGGGCTGGCAGCATTAAATTAGGCAATATCGATATTTGGCGTGACTTCTCAGACGTACGCTGGGTGGCACAGGCTTATACAGAACTGCTTTCAGTGTCAAATAAGGAGTTGAGTTTTGTTAATTTATGTTCTGGTCGGCTGACTAGTATTCGAGATGTTATCGCCTTGCTGGAGGATATCACTGGGCATACATTGAAGATTGAAATAGATCCGCAGTTTGCTAGGCCGGCGGATATAAAGCGCCAGTGTGGTAATAATGAATACTTGTTTGAGCGGGTCCCAGGTTTAATGCCAGCGGAGCCGTTATCGGCAATGCTCAAATGGATGTTAGAGGCGGCATGATAAAACATTTGTATATTGAATGTACGCATACGGCGAACTCTGCGCTCAATACGGGAATACAGCGAGTTGTCAGGCGTATTGTCGAGCAATTGGGGCAGGAGCTGCAAGACGGCACCCCAATCAGCCTATTGACTATTGAAGCGAAGAATTTCTATGCTTTGGATGGTTTGCCTGACTTAAGGCAAAAGACGGAGTCTGAGGCCGATTTAGATGGGAGTGACGTGATTGAGTCAAAGGTTAGGCTCAAAACAAAACTTGTTCAGTACCTAAGGGATGTCAGAGAAAACACCCTTGATGGAATACGTTGGTCACCGTTACGAGATTTTTTGGCGGCACCAAGGAGCCAATTTGGTTTCAGTCGTATCATCTATATGCTGAGCCTTATAGGGGTTTATCGAGCGATTAAACTAAGCATTGAAAATAGCGTTGAGCGGACAGAAGTCGCCATAGTGCAGCCGGTAAGTTTCTCGAAGGGTGATGTTGTTTTAATGCTCGACTCGTCACTACACCTGCCAGCGTGGGCAGCGATGAAAAACGCGCAAGGAAAGGGCGCGGTATTTATTTCTGTTGTGTACGACCTTATTCCAGTGACCCATCCACAATTTTGTAACCACGCCCTAAGTCAAGCTTTTGAAGGCTGGTATGAACAAGCTAAAGACGTCGTGGATGGTTATATTGCGATTTCACAAACGGTACAGATAAGTTTGCAAGACTACTTGGCTGAAAAAGGCACGAATGTACCTGCTGAACGACTGGGTTATTTCTATCTTGGCGCTGAGTTTTCAGAACAGCAAGAAAATGCTCGACTCGAGTTGGAAAAGACCCTGTCGAAGGACGATTCTTATTTGATTGTTAGTACTATCGAGCCGAGGAAAAACCATCAATACTTATTAGAGGTGTTCAGCCAGTTGTGGTTAGAAGGCTCACAGGTGAAGCTGCATATTGTGGGTTGGGTCGGTTGGAAAGTTGCTGATCTAATACAGCAGGTCAAGGAGCACCCGCAATTTAACAAAAATCTTTTTTTGTGGAATGACCTAGACGACAGCGAGCTGGTGTATTGTTATAAAAACAGTAAGGCTCTGGTGTTTCCATCTTATGTCGAAGGTTTTGGTCTGCCTATTATTGAGGCGCAGCACTACCAGTTACCCGTATTGGCGAGCGATACGCCTATTCATCGTGAGGTGGGGGGCGATAGCGTCATTTATTTTGATTTAGCCGATTCGGTTGATCTAGTGACAAAAATTTCTGATGTGGAACAAGGCCGCTTGTCTTTAAATCAGCAGGCCCACTTCGAGCTAACTCAGTTTACTTGGCAGCATAGCGCCAATAGGCTGGTTCAAGAAATTCAGAGAATTAACGCGACTCTATAGGGTCGCGTGATTCAGCAATAATATCCATCCATTGCTGGGCAACCTGGGTGGGTGAGTGGTGTTGTTTAACGTAATGTTTGGCTGCTTGGGCCATCGATAGGCGATACGGTTCATCCGTCATCATTCGGCTAATCGCTGCTTGTAGCTGCTCGACCTCTTGTTCATCAGCGGTAATCTTGTGTACGGTATCATCGGCTAGTTCACTAAACCAGCCATAGTTACTAACAATGCTCGGCTTTTCCGCGCTCATGGCTTGAATTTGTACGGCCGATGTTTCCCCCATGGAAGGATAACGTAGGTTAATGATTAAATCGCATAACGCCATGCTTTGATCGTAGTCAGCATCGTTAACGTAGCCGCTGTTGACCACTAGGTCGGTTATGCCGGTGGCTTTAATATCGGCCTGGTAGTGATCATTACCAATAATAAGCAATTTAACGCGTGACTTTAGCGACTCAGCCAACCCAGATAGCGCGATAAATATGCTATGGCTGCGCTTCGTTTCACCGGAAAAACCAAATAGGCCGATGACAAAGGTGCCTTGGGACTCTTTTTGCTTAACTAACTCGATAACGGTGCTGTTTTCTATCAGCGTCGCATCAACACCAACGGCTTGCTGGTAATCAATCAAAGGAACTTGCTGAATCGGGCCCGTATACCCAGCCTTAAGGACTTGTTCCTTGGCCATTTTGCTATGGACAACAACCGAGCTGGCCCTAGACAGAACCTCGTGTAAAAAAGGGTGTTTAGCGGGGGTCGAATAACGAAGAATGTCATGCTCTGGATTGTCGTTGCCGATCTCATGAATGCTGTCAATGGGTTGTGTGTTGGGTGTTTTTAATAAGGCCTGCCAAACACCGCCAAGGCCCTGCCCGGCAATTAAGTAATACAGCACGGTATCGTGCAACACAACGATGCCGGGTTGTTGCCTCAATAATTGCAGCACCGGCAGGTGGTAATGTGGGTTATTGCCGAAGTTATAAATAAATTGGCTGAACGGTTCCCGACGGGCTTCTTCAAAGATTAAGGGTAATATTTCTTGGGCGATATAGTCCGTTTGATAAGCATTGCAGTCGTCGACCCCATCGTCAAAAATGACCAGTTCCTCGCCGCCAAGGTTCAAGGCTGTTTGTAAGGCGTTAATTAAATGCTGGCTATATAAAGCAATGCCGGTTTTTTTAGGTAATAAGGGTGAAATGTACGCGATCATCACACATCTCCTTGCAGCAATGAATCAATAATAAAGTCCCAGCTTAAATTCAAGCTAAGCATCAACTGCTTGCCCGACTCGCCCAGTGCCTGCGCCTTGCTCGTGCTTAAATCTTCCAAGGCCTTAGCTATCGCCTTTGCCGACGGCTCGGTCACAAAACCATTCTCTTCGTCAACAACAAATTCAAGTGGGCCGCCGGAGTCGGTATGGGTAATCACAGGCTTGCTGGAAAAAAAACCCTCTAGGGTGACATAACCGTAGTCTTCCTCGTGCGCGCCGTTATAAACCGCTAAGGCATTGGCATACAGACTTATCTTCTCCTCGCGTGAAACGAAGCCCTTAATCGTTACCCGTGTTTGCAGGTCGAGTTCCTCAACGCGCTGTCGCAGTAGTGTTCCATAAGGCGTATTCGCATTACCTATTAAAATAAGTTTTATGCTTGGCAGGTAGCTCAGCGCTTCTACCATCAGTAATTGACGTTTGATGTCATCTAAGCGCCCCGGAACCAAAATATAGTCGCCATAGTCTTCACAATGTAATAACTCATAATCCTCCGGTGGGTGATATAGAGCCTCTGCGTGCACGCGGTTATAACGCCATAAGCGATCGGCAACGTGTTGTGAGTTAGTAAACAACCGTTGATGTTCGGGCAGTTTGATGCTATCTAAGCAGCGTATGGTTTGGCAAACATCGCGACCTTCATCGCTTCGGTGCATATCGCTGTGCTTGGTCTCAAATAACTCATAGGCCTGCCGGTGCTGGTGTAATATCCAGCCCACCTTATTGGGGTGCTTAACGAAATACATGGGGAATTTCATCGTAATTAAACGATCAATTTTTTGCCCATTGACCTCGGTCAAATCAAGTTTTTCAACGGCTTCGATGTGTTCGAGTATCGTGCGTGCGGGATACCACTTAAAAGGCAGGGTAATAATGTCGACTTCGTGCTGGCGTAAAATTAATTGCTCCTGCAATAAGCGTGCGTGAATTTCGGCACCGCCGGACATAAAAGGTACTTGAACCGTCGCAATGCCAATTTTCATCTTGAACCCGTCGAGATAAGGCTATAGGTAACCGCGTCGAGCAATCGTTGTTCAATGGCTAAGGCGGTATGCTGCTGGCTGATCGCCCTGTAGCCCTGCAATACCAGTTGTTCGCGTGCGGCAGGGTCTCGCAAGGTTTGCGCTAGACGTTCAGCGGCCTCAGCAGCAGGTTCCGTTTTAGAGACTTCGAAAATAGCCAAACCCATCGCCTGGGCTTGTACCGCTACGACAGACAATCGCGTATTATCGGCGGTTGTTATCATTATGTCGGCCTGTAACAGCAGCGTATTCGTCACCGTTGCAGTCCTTGTGTCGGTGTGGACGTGTGGAGCCATGCCGAGTTGCCGTGCGAGTTGATCAATTTCCTGCCGATAAGTCTCAAATAGCGGTTCGGTTTTAGCCGCAATATGTAGCTCGATGTTGCAAGTAGCTGATTGCTGGTAATGATGGATGGTCCGCAGTATTTTTAGCTGGCCCGACTCGGGTATCAGTCGATCCGCTAGGAGAATGTTCAGCGTATTATTCAGGCGCGGCTTTGTATGGCTTGAATAAATTCCCGGTTCAAGCGCAATACGTGGAGGCATGATGCTCAGCTGGTGGGCCACATTGCCAACCCCCCAAGCGATTAAATCGGCGGCGGCTTGCGCTGAATCGGCTAACCAATAGACCCGTTGGGCATTGGCTTGTACCCATTCGCAGAACTGTTGACGAGCCAACTCGCGAGGGCGTATTAAGGCGGCATTGTCGGGGTACGCCCGAAGATTCGATAAGGCGATATCGGCGCAATAATAAACAATCAGCTTGCCATCGTATTGTTCCAAAATAGCGGCAATGCTGGCAAAACAGTGTCGATAACGATAAATAACCAATTCATAACACTCAAGCGGTTCAGCAGGCGGGGTGTGTGCGGCGTAACGAGGGCTTAATTGACTAGAACGAATGATCTCGGCGCGGCAACCGTTGGCGGATAAGGTTTTTACCATCCAGCGGCTTGAATCATCGATCGCCTCGTCGACAATAATTGCAATACGCGGTTGGCTAGAAGGTTTAGCCATTAATAGAGCAAGTGTTGCAGCACATTAGTCCAACTCATGTTAAACGACAGGTAGTGCTGAAAAGCATCGTGGCCCATCGACCGCGCCAAGTGTTTATTGGCGTACAGCTGATCAAGTCTCGCCGCCAAACGTTCGGCGCTAGGGGGTTCAATAAAGCCGGTATGCTCGTGTACAACAAACTCCGTGGTGCCGCCCGAGTCATAACAAGTAATCACCGGTTTCTTAGCGAGCATCGCCTCTAAGGTGACATAACCATAATCTTCATCATACGGAGCAAAAAACACCGCCAGCGATTGTTTATAATGCTGCACCATCGCCGCTTCACTCAGTTGGCTATGAATCGTCACCCGCTCGTGCAAGCCATGCAGTGTCACTAAGTGGCGTAATTGCTGCTCGTAACTGCCTTGCCCACAGAGTATCGCTTTAACGGGGTGCTTGGTGAGACTTAGTGCCTCGAGTAAAAGCTGTTGGCGTTTTAAGGGTTCAAAGCGACTGGGGGCAAAAATGTAGTCGCCGCTTGTTTCTGCGGTATTATCCGCCAATAATGCCTCAGCCAATGCCGGTGGGTGATATAACGGGGTAGAGTCAATATGATTATAGTGTTTGAGTCGTTTACTGACGGTTTTTGAAATGGTGAAGTTTTGCAGGGCGCTATTGAAGACCTTATTATCTTGCGCAATAATTCTTTGCCGTAAGGCCTGCTCCTCTATTGAGTGTTGGTGCCCCTGTTCTTCGGCGTAGTCCCATAAGTCATACACCGAGCGGTGTTGGTGTAGCGCCCAAATGATTTTGCAATCGTGTTGGACATTAAAAGCCGGAAACTTCAAACAAATCACCATGTCGGCTTGTTTGTTGCCCCATAAAGCGAAATCGTCCTCACCCCAGATGGCCATGCTCTGCTCGATAGTATGAACGGATTCATCCAAAAAACACTTCGATATGACGTCTACTTGATGCCCTTCTTGTTGGCAGGCTGACAACAGGTTTTTCGTTAAATATTCAGCGCCCCCTGTGGTAAAAGGGGTTTGTGTGGTGGCGATAGCGATGCGCATTTATTTCTCAGCAATAACAGCATAATCAACAGGGCTGCGGAACCATTGCTCAACCAGTGGCGTAATCTCGCCCACTTCATCACGCGGGTTATAACGAAAAATATCGACCTGCTGGTAACCCCGTTGGCGAGCAATAAATTCAACCGTCGCCGGTGGCAGCGGGTTTTTATGCGTCGGGTCTAGGTAAAAGGAATAGCCACCGACGGTTAGGTTTTCAGGGTTCGGTGTTTCAAAAATTATTTTCCCACCTACTTTTAATACGCGCAGGCATTGGTCGAACAAACCGACCATTTGCTCAAAAGACAAATGCTCAATCACGTGAAATGCAGTAATCACATCTAAAGAGCCATCGGCTTGTTTGGTTAAATAGGCCAAGGCATCGCCTTGTTCGGCCTGTAGGTCTTCCAGACGACAAAAATCAACCATGGTTTGGCTAATATCTAAGCCGCTGGCCTGATAATGACAATCCTCCAAGAGACGTAACCACTCGCCGCGACCGCAGCCAATATCAAGCACCTTGAGTGGCTCGGCGATGTTTTGTGCCATCGCGGCTAAAAAAGGCAGGTACTTGCTTTGTTGTTGCTTAATCTCAGCAGCGCTGCCACGAAACTGGTTTTCAAAGGCGATATATAAATCATCTAAATGCTGGGCTAGGGGCTGTTGGTTAGGGGCAGCCGGTGCGTCTTGCTCAATATCTTGTTTTCTAGCGAGGACTCGCGCCATATCAAGCTTGAAAATTTGTTGACGCTCATTTAGCTGCTGCTCTAGGGGGGCGAGCTTTGCGAATTGTTGCTCTAACTCGAGTGTTCTTTGTTGTGTTTTGGGGATGTTTTTTAGAGTGGCTAATACGCTAAATATTCCACCTAAATAGGGCAGCGATAATAATCGTTGTTTAAAAGACCGAGGCGTATCAAGCATGGGTTTGGCGTCCTTAATGAAGTTAAATTCCTATAGCGCAATATGTTAACATCTAGCCATTAAAACCGGCAACAGGCCCGATTTATGCGGCGGTCGCTCACAGTGAATTAGTAAATAAAAATGAATGTGAAATTATTAGTCAAAGCCCGTTTATCGGCAGGTATTAGTTCTACGCAACTAATAGGGCGGTCAGCAATCGATGTTTAGCCTATTTCGTGGTTTATGGCAGTATCGCCACTTCGTTATCAGCTCCATACGCAGTGAATTAGTTAGTCGCTTCGCCAGCAGTAAATTAGGCGGTGTGTGGATGATTATCAACCCGCTGTCGCAAGTATTAATTTATGCGCTGATTCTGTCTAATATATTGGCGGCAAAACTACCGGGTATTGATAATAAATACGCCTATGCCATTTACTTGATTGCCGGTTTATTGGCTTGGGAATTATTCAGTGAAATTATTAACCGCTGCCTCACGCTGTTTATTGCGCAAGGTAATTTAATGAAGAAGATGAGTTTTCCGCGTATTACCTTACCTGCCATTGTACTCGGCTCCTGTGCGCTAAATAATGTGCTATTGCTGATCTCTATGCTGGGGATTTTTGCCCTGCTCGGTCACTCGTTTAGCCTCACCATGTTATGGGTTATCCCGCTGAGCCTATTGGTGATTACTTTAGCCTTGGGCATTGGTTTAATTATTGGGGTGCTGAATGTGTTTTTGCGTGATATTGGTCAGGCTTTTCCGATTATTATGCAAATATGGTTTTGGTTCACCCCGATCGTTTATCCAGAAAATATTATTCCACAAAGCTATCGTCACTTACTCGCGTGGAACCCGATGTACACCCTCGTTGATGCCTATCATCAGGTGCTGGTTTATAATAAACCACCCGACCTATCTGCTCTGTTGGTGATAGCGGCGCTTGCGGCGGGTTTGGTGTTACTAGGTTTGTTTTTGTTTCGGCGGGCTAGCGCAGAAATGGTGGATGTGCTGTGAGCTTATTAACCGTAGATAATGTGGGCAAAGCCTTTCGGCGCTATTCCTCTGAATGGAAGCGTTTTGCGCGCTGGTTTGGTTTGCCAAGCAAGCCGGCCACCGAACACTGGGTGCTGCGAAACATCAATTTTAGTATTCAGCCCGGTGAAGCGGTTGGCATCATCGGCCAAAACGGCGCGGGTAAAAGCACCTTACTTAAAATGATTACCGGCACCCTGCAGCCGAGCGAAGGACAGGTGCAGATTAACGGGCGTATTGCCGCTATCTTAGAGCTGGGTATGGGCTTTAGCCCCGAACTCACGGGGCGGCAAAATGTTATTCATGCCGCGGGCCTGATGGGTTTTGATTTGCAGCAGATCCAGCAAGCAATGCCCGATATAGAGGCCTTTGCCGAAATTGGCAGTTATTTCGATGAGCCGGTGCGCACCTATTCTAGTGGCATGCAAGTACGCCTCGCCTTTGCGGTGGCTACCGCCTATCGACCAGAAATCCTCATTGTAGACGAGGCGCTATCGGTGGGTGATACCTATTTTCAGCACAAAAGTTTTAGTCGTATTCGAGAGTTCCAGCAACAAGGCACTACCTTATTAATTGTTTCGCATGATCGCAGTGCGATTCAAAGCCTATGCAATCGAGCTATTCTGATCGAGAAGGGTTCGGTCGTTCAAGATGGTGAGCCCGAGCAGGTGTTTGATTATTACAACGCACTCGTTGCTGAAAAGGAAAACAGCACCGTCACCGTTAAGCAGCATAAAAGCGGAAAAGCGCAAACCTCCTCGGGTAGCGGTGAGGCAAGAATAGACAGTATTGCGCTCTATAATAGTCAAGGTGAGCTGGCTGAGCTGGTGGCGGTGGGTGAGCAGGTGGAACTGCGTATTAGCGCGGTGGTGCTACAACCGATAGCCAGCTTGGTGTTAGGTTATGCGATTAAAGATCGTTTAGGGCAGCTGGTGTACGGCACTAATACGTGGCACACCGAGCAAGTCATAGAGCAGCCACGCGCAGGCAATGCTTACTCATTTAATATTAGTTTCCCGGCAAATTTTGGCGAGGGTGGTTACTCGGTGGTAGTGGCGCTGCACGATAGAGACACGCATATGAGTGCTAATTATGATTGGCGAGACCTAGCCTTGGTGTTTAATGTGGTTAATTTGGATAAAACTAAGTTTGTCGGCGCGTGTTGGAATGAGCCGAGCATAGAAGTTAAGTCATTAGATGAGGCTAACTAGAAGCGGTGCTGGGTTTTCCGTATTGAATGATGGCATTGCTCCGTGGCTTTTGTTTTTTTATGAAAAAGAATGAAAAAAACTAGGGGTATAGTGCACAAACTGATGAATAAGGGCTTGACGAATATCAAAAGCCAGCTAAAATTTGGGAAGAGTTTTAGACGTATTCGAAACTCGATATCGAGATGGATTAAAATTAGTATTAAGCGATGCTCTATTATAGAGCTCTAAAAAGCTTAACCAGGCCTGGTAGCAAAATGCTAAAAGGGTTTTATTAATGGGGAGCATTTGGCTAACTAGTTTTAGTTTTAATTATATAATTAAAGGGAGTAATCTTATGGCTACAACAGCCTCTGAAACAAAAGTACAAGAACTATATATCGCCTATTTCGGGCGTCCTGCAGATCCTGCGGGTTTAGCATTTTATGCCGATGCATTAGATGCAACATCAACAACAATAAATGATATTGCTGCAAGCTTTGCTGTATCAACAGAAGCAGCAGCAACCGTTGCTTTAAGTACAGATGCTTATTTAGCTGCCGTATACCTACAAGCTTTTGGCCGTGCATACGTTGAAGGAACAGATGGTACATTCTGGAAAGATGCTATCAATAATGCTACAACGACTAAAGAATTAGCCATGGTGCAAATTCTTGAAGGCGCGAGTGGTACAGATGCAACAGCAGTAACTAATAAAGTAACTGTGGCAAAAACTTACACTGCGGCTGTTACTGCAGGTAATAAAGATTACTCAGGTACCACCGCCGCAGCATCAGCTAAAGCTGTTCTTGATGGCGTAACTGATGACGCTGCAACGGTTACTTCGGGTAACACGGCTGCGCAAACATCGGTTGATAGTTTATCAAATGCAAGTGCTGGCGTAGGTCAGACTTTTGCGTTGACTACTAGTGCCGAGAATATTTTCGGTACTGCTATGGATGATACGATTACGGGTACAGCTGATGGTGCTAATGGCGGTACATTTAATTCTGCTGATGTCATTGCTGATTCTTCTACAGTAGACAATGATACTTTAACTATTGCTTCAACAGCTGCGCTTACAGAAACAGCTACAGTTGTTGGTATCGAGAATGTTGTGATTAATCAAACATCGTTTGCAGCAGCAACAGCAAATTTATCAGGATTTTCTGCTTCTAGTGTTACGATCAACCAATTGCAAGCTGGTGCTGCTACTACAGCTGCATTAACTAATGCAAGCGGTACAGTTACGTTTGGTTCTGGTATTACAACTACTACAACAGTTGGTCAAACAGCTACGTCTAATTTAACAGTAAATGCTGGCTCTGCGTCTGGTGTTGCTGTTACTGGCGGAACAACAGGTGCCTTAGTTGTAACTGGTGGTGCTTCGACTGTTACTGCATCTGGTGTGGCGACAACTGGCTCTGTAACAATTTCAGGTGCTGCTTTAACGTCTACTACAGCAACTGGTGCAACAACGACCACTACTGTAACTACTGACTCATCAACGGTTAATGTAACAGGTACAGCTGCTACTACTGATACTGCTACTGTTTCTATTGGTGCTGCTGCTGGGGTTGTTAACACAAATGTTGAAACATTGAATATTAGTTCTGGTACATCACAAACTGCTGCATCAGTTGCAACAGCAAGTGGTACAGCAGCTACGACTGTTAATTTGTCTGGTAGCAATGATATTACTTATGCAACAACAACAGCTATAGCTACGGGTCAAACAGTTGCTTCAACTGCGACAGGTGCGGCGCTAACATCGCTTACATTAGGTGCAGCAGCAACGGCTGACTTAACTAAGATTGGTACAACAATCGCTGTTTCAGGCACTGCTAACGCTGCTGAAATACTTTCAGTTGCAACTGGCGCAACAGTTAATGTCACTGCTGATGCTACTGCTGATGTTGCAATTGCTGGTGTTCTTGCAACGGCTGCAAGTAATGTTCTTAACTTAGGTGTTGCATCAACTCAAACGGCTGGTGTTACTATAACTAACACTAAAACTGTTAATTTGGATGTGACAGCAGCTTCTGATTTGTCTGATTTCCAAGCAGGTACAGCAAACGTTATTGTTACTGGTAGCACTACATTGGCATTGGATAACACATCAGTTGCAGCTAGCTTAGATGCTACTGCATACACGGGTGCGTTAACTGCTACAGCAGGTGCCGCTACAATTGCTACAATTACTGGTGGTACGGGTAATGACACAATTACTGCGCTTACAAATGAAGTGACTACAGTTGCTGGTGGTACGGGTACTGATACGGTGATTGTTGGCGCTAATGCGACTAAGACAGTATTTAGCGGTTTTGAAGTTGTTAATAGTGCCTCAACCACAGTAGATTTCCTTGCTTCGCAAGTAAATGGTGCTACATTTGCAGTGACAGGAATAACTGACCTGCACATTAATAACGCGTTAGCCCTTGATAGCACAACAATTGACCTTTCAGGCATGCAATCAGCAAGTCTTACGGACACTGTGACAGATGGTTCAGCGGTAAGTGCTAATATTGCATTAGGTACTGCATTAACTTTCACAGGAACAAGTGTTATCGATACAGTATCTTTCAGTACTAACTCAGGCAACAACGTTGTATCTACAGGTGCAGGTGCCGACGTTATTACTACTGGTGCTGGTAACGATACAATTACTGCTGGCGAAGGTACGGATGCTATTACTGCAGGTGCTGGTGTTGATACAATTATTCTTACAGAAACAACTGCTGTAAGCGATACTGTTACAACTACATCTGGTGCAGCATACAGTGCGACTAACATTGACTCAATTACTGGTTTTACAGCTGGTACTGGTGGCGATAATGTTGAAATTGACATCTCTGATGCTATCTTAGTTACTGGAACTACTGATCTCGTCGCTGGTACAGGAACAGTGGTTGCGGGAACTGGTGTGGTTGAAGAACAGGTCGTTGGTGCTGGTGGTACAATCGCTACAGGTACAGATGTGACTGTGTTGACAGGTGGTGTTTTTGCAGATAATGCTGCTCTGATACAAGCTATTACATCAGATGGTACTGATTCAGCAAGTGATTTAGCATGGGCTGTTGGTGGTACTCAGGCAAATGCTGATGCATTCATCCTAGTCTATTCAGATGGAACAGATACTCACATTGTTTCTGTTGCTGATGCGGCGGCGGCGACTAACTTAACACTAGAAGTTGCCGACTTAACAGTGACTGACTTGGTTACTTTGTCTGGTATTACATCAATCGCTGCAGGTGATTTTGTAACAGCTAACTTTGACTTTGTATAATCAAACCTAAACAAAGAGGGTTACTTCTGTAATCCTCAACGTTTAACAAGATTAATTAAAAGAATAAAAGGCGAAAACATTAGTTAGTAACCTTGGACTCTGCCTTAAGAGTCTAAATAGAAAACGAAAACCCCTAGTTCAGTAATGGACTAGGGTTTTTTTATGCTTGTTTGAAAAGTTATAAAACCATTGCCGCCCGTTTGAAATTTATATAAGACACCCATAAATTGAATCATGAACTTGGGGGAAATAAAATTAGGAAATTATATAAGACACCCATAAATTGAGTCATGAACTTTGCGATGATAATCTAGCCATAACAAGTAAAGGAGATGAAAAATGCCTCAAGCCAGAAATACACAAATATCAATCACTGGTACGCCTTATTATCATAAAAATTATATTAGACACCCATAGATTGAGTCATGAACTTTGCGATGATAATCTAGCCATAACAAGTAAAGGAGATGAAAAATGCCTCAAGCCAGAAATACACAAATATCAATCACTGATACGCCTTATTATCATTGTATGGGGCGTTGCGTAAGAAGAGCTTTTCTGTGTGGTGAGGATAGTGCGACAGGGAAGGATTATTCGCACAGGAAGATCTGGATTGTTGATCGATTGAGGGAGTTGGCAGAGGCCTTTACTATTGATGTTTGTGCTTATGCGGTAATGAGTAATCACTATCACCTAGTCTTAAGAATTAATGCAGATAAATCCAAGCAATTAAGTGACGGTGATGTCATCGAGCGTTGGATGAGTCTATTTAATGGTAACGTGTTGATTAATCGATATATTAATGGGGAGTGCCATACGAGTGCTGAGAAAGATAAGGCTAGAGAAATCATTGCCGAATGGCGTGAACGCTTATCTGATATCAGTTGGTTTATGCGTTGCTTGAATGAGTCTATTGCTAGGCAGGCTAATGCAGAGGATAAATGTACGGGCCGCTTCTGGGAAGGGCGCTTTAAAAGTCAGGCGTTGCTGAATGAGCAAGCGGTGTTGTCTTGTATGGTCTATGTGGATTTAAATCCGCTACGGGCTGCGTTGTCGGATAACTTAGAAGATTCAGATTTTACGTCTATTCAACAGCGAATTGCAGCTTATTCAAACCGTGTTACTAAAGGAGGTGAAAGGGTAATGAACAAGTCAAAACCGGTTAAGTTGGCGGCTTTTACGAATGGGGCAAATATTAGTAAGGGTATTCCTTATTCGCTTAAGGATTATTTTGAGTTGGCCGATTGGACGGGGCGAGCGATTCGGCAAGATAAGCGAGGTTCTATTTCAGGCAAGGAACCGAAGATTATTAGTAAGCTGGGTATTAATAGGGGTATGTGGCTGGATACAGTTAAAGAATATGGTGAAAGTCAGCATGCATTTATTGGCTCAGAAAAGCAGTTAAAAGAAGTCTGTGAAGCGACAGGTAAAAAATGGTTGGCGGGTATTAAAAGTAGCCGAGTATTGTATATCTGATATTTACCGCTTGGTAAATTGCTCTTGTTGCAAACCTAGTTAGATCAAGGGTGGGGGCGGCCAGCTAGATCCTAGGAACATAGGGTTGATTCAAGTTACAGGTGCAGGCTCTTAGTTTTAAAAGGCACCTCGTAAGGTGTTCCATAAGAGATCATGGCCTTGCATTGCCACGTATTCTAAGCTTGAGGGTCTAGCTCGGGTGAGCTAGAGCTTTTTATTATGTAAAGGGTGTAAAGTTGATAACTTGTCCCCATATAGAATAAGAACAATAAATTAACTGAATTCAAATAAAGGAAATAGTAATGACTAAAAAAAAGGCGGAAGTAGCGATGATTAAAATTAACGACGTAGATTACAAGTTAGATGATCTATCGGACGATGCGAAGGCGCAACTGCAAGGCATTCAGGTGGCAGAGGCGGAAGTGAAGCGTTTAAATATTCAAATTGCATTGGCGCAAACTGCACGTAATGCGTATATGCAAGCTCTTCAAGCTGCTCTGCCAGCTTAAGACTAAAGGCGGGCTATATTGTTATGATGTTCTCAGTGCAAAAGATCACTATATTCTATGATATGCAGCAAGATAGGTTGAACTTACTGTTTATCGATAGCGATGAGCAGGTGCTTCTGGGGGCTATGACTCGTCGTTTGTTAAATAGCCTACTGGTTGCTTTGCCTGCTTGGTTGGCAAAAAACATTAAGCAAACGCAAGGTCAAACGAATCAGAATGAAGCGGAGCAGCATGAAATTAGCCAGTTTAATCATCAGGCTGCGCAGCAAAATATAAGGACAGTTCACGGTGATGTTGAAATTGATAAGGCAGTGGCTCCCTTTATGATTGAAACCATTAACTTGGCTAACCAACGGCGAGATGAAGACGGGCTTAAAGTCGACCATATAAAGCTAAGTTTTATTGATGGCGCTAAAAGCCACCACGTTGTTTTAGCGGTTAGTTCGGCGCAGCTTCATAAGCTTATAGCTGAGATGCTGATTAAGGTTGGTGACTGGGGGTTGGCTAACCCGTGGAGTGGCGCTGGTAACGACTCTGTGGGTGTCACCTCGATGGTGCATTAGTTTTTTGCAGTTTCGCTGTCTTTCAATCGTATGCTCGGTCTTTTCTTTTAACTGTGTAGCGCTCTAACACTCGCGGACACTTTAATTAAGAGATAACACTGATTAACAATTCATGTGTTGAAGTGACAGCTAAGCCCTGGCTCATAAATGACCTAGGGCTTTTTGTTATCTAAAGGTATTAACGTTGATGACTTGCCATTATATAGAATAAGTAAAAGCAATTATCTGAGCTAAAGAATAGGCACAAGTAACAAGGATTAAAATTCATGACGTAGCTTACAAATTAGGTGAGCTATTGGCCGATGAGGTGGTCTATTGTAATGTATTCAGCTGGCTTTGCCCGAGGCGATTGAAGTCTAATCAAGTCTGGAATGAATGGATACTCTACTCGGTCGCTTATTGTTTAAATGGATGCTAAGTTTATCCCAGTAACTATTTCCTTTACTGAGCTTTAAAAGGTGAGGAGCCTCACAGACAGTTTTACTGGTTTGTTTTACAATGAGCGGTTCTATCTTTTAAGTGTAGGTATGCAGATGTCGAGTATTATTCCAGTGTTCTCTTCGGGGGATGCCAACGTAGCGGCGCTATTGGATGATTACCGCTGGATTACTTCTATTGGCGGTACAACTCAGCTTAGTTACAGCTTTCCTTCGGGTAGCGATACTCTTTGGGCGAGTGGTTATGGCGACGAGGTGGCATCATGGTCGGCATTAGCTGTGGGCGAACAGGCGCAGGTGCGTTCGGCGTTGAGTGCGTGGTCGGCGGTCGCCAATATTACATTTGAAGAAGTTGTTGATCAATCGAGTAACGTGGGTGATCTTCGGTTTAGCCACAGTGCTGCGGTTGGGGCAGATGATAACGGGATGACGGTGGGCTTGGCTTATTTGCCGTGGCCTAAATATACCTCGGGCGCTGAAGCGGCGGAATCAGCCGGCGATGTGTGGTTGAATGATTCAGATTATTCGGCCGCGCAGGGTGGCGGTAGTTACAGGATATTGATACACGAAATTGGCCATGCGATTGGTTTGTCTCACCCCCACGACGGAGCGGCGTTACTTGAGGCGGCGTACGACAGCGCTCAATACAGCATCATGTCTTATAATCGGCACCCCGATAGCGTATTCGATGGGCGGCAAGCGACGACACCCATGCTCTATGATATAGCGGCGGTGCAATATTTGTATGGCGCGAATAATAGCTACAACACAGGGGATGATAGCTACCAGTTTGCGACCAATGGTGAAATTTTAACGATATGGGATGCGGCAGGGAGTGATACCTTCGATTTTAGTAATCAATCCCATGCTGTGGATGTGTCGTTGCTTGCGGGTGAATTTAGTTCAGTCGGTTATCTTGACGGTGAAGCGAGAGGCGCGATCAATAACATTGCCATCGCCTTTGACGTGGTGATTGAAAATGCCATTGGCAGTGATTACGCGGATACTATCGTTGGCAACAGTGCGGACAATGTGATTACCGGAGGTTTAGGGGATGACCAGCTCTTTGGTGAGGACGGTAGCGATATCGCTGTGGTCGACGTGGTTTATGAGGCTGCGCAAATTGTCTTTACTGACGAGGGTGTTGAAATTAGCTCGTCACAAGGCGTTGATTCATTGCAATCAATAGAGGCGGTACGCTTCTCTGATGGGATCTTAAATTTATTATCGGGTGATTTATCGGTGCGTTTAGCCGACGAGGCGTTGGTGGGCCGGGTTGCTAGCCTGTATCAGGCGGCATTAGATCGAGAGCCGGATAGCGGTGGTTTGAACTTTTGGGTGAATAGTTATACGGACGGTTTTGAGTTGATGACTATTTCACAAAACTTTGTCGATTCTAGCGAGTTTTCCGCGAGGTTTTCTATTGAATCTAATGCCGAATATCTTGATACGCTTTATCAAAATGTATTGGGCCGCTCGGGTGATGAAGGTGGCGTGGCGTTTTGGTTGGGCGCTCTGGACAACGGGCATTCTTATGCTGAAGTCTTATTAGGTTTTTCAGATTCATTAGAAAACCAACAACAGGTCGCACCATTATTGGAAACCTTGAGTTATCGGGCGTCTGACGACCTGTGGCTTTTAAGTTAATAAGGTAGGTGCGGGTGCTGAAACGGATTTTTGATTTGTGGGTGGCGTTGATCGTCGGCTTTTTACTATTGTTGCCTGTTGCGATTATTGCAATTGCGGTAAAGCTAAGTTCTAAAGGCCCAGTGCTGTATTGGTCGGACCGCGTGGGTACGAATAACGTGATATTTAAGATGCCTAAGTTTCGCAGTATGACGGTGGGTACACCCGCTGTTGCGACACATTTGTTGCAAGACCCTGGTGCTGTTTTAACTCCAATAGGCGGCTTTTTACGTCAATCAAGTTTGGATGAGCTACCCCAGCTTTGGTCTATCTTGAAAGGCGATATGAGCTTTGTCGGTCCGCGTCCCGCGTTGTTTAATCAGGACGATTTAATTGCGCTTCGAACTGAACACGGTGTGCAGACATTAATGCCGGGTTTGACGGGCTGGGCACAAGTCAATGGGCGCGATGAATTGCCAATACCACAGAAGGTAGCGTGGGATGTTGAGTACCTTCAACGGCAGACGTTTTTATTCGATATTTATATTCTTTGGTTAACGGTTGT